>Ga0116230_10001254_pt1 | contig 23753 bp, 23 predicted proteins | sample S1TSphfallax_3_FD_88678 | JGI IMG/M metagenome (GOLD analysis project Ga0116230, IMG submission 88678) | Host-associated microbial communities from peat moss isolated from Minnesota, USA - S1T2_Fd - Sphagnum fallax MG | ecosystem: Host-associated > Plants > Peat moss > Unclassified | place... | reverse complement strand
TTTTTGTATAAGTTTATTTGTATAAAATAAATATAGAATAATAAAATTATTGGGTGGTTGTTGATTACAAATTGAATTTATAAATTCAATATCTTTTGTATTTTTTATTGTAGTATGAAATTTGTTCAAAGTTTATATAAATACCTTATCAGACTATCACATAACTTTATTTAATTCATAACATTGGACATATGTTTGCCAAAAATTTGGTGCTAATGCATTAACATTTTCTTTGATATTTTGAAAGATCCAACTATTTTACTAAAGGGGAAATCACTTGTCATGATAACATCATCACCACCAAAAAATTTATTTTGAATGTGTTTTATGAACTTTAGCTTACTATTTATAACATTAAACATTATAGCATCAACAAGTGATATTTCATCTAAATTGTAATTGTTCATATTGACGTGTAAGTTTATTTAATGAATATAATGATAAGTTTGGTAAACTAAATAAGGATTATTAAATAGGTATGTTCAATGTTTAATTTATTTTTAAACTATCAATATTAAAAGCAACTTTACATGTTGATGCCATAAATAAAGCCTTAGTCTTTGTTAAGTCAAAAGATATGTCTCTATTGTATAATCATAATAATTCTTGAATTATGAGTTTTAATGTAAAAGTTTTATTAGTTCTAGCATCCCTTGTAAAAAACAAACATATTGGTGTATTAAGTTACAACTATTTTCTATGCATAACATCATCAAATATTAATATTTCTTCTTCATTTAATCATCTAAATAAACTATAAATTTAAACTTTTCCATCATCATGGAATATGATGATTTTGTGAATTTTTTATTTTTTAAAAATTGTGATTTTTGGATTGATCCATAACAGGATTGACTAACAAAGTCAGATTGTAAATCATAATGTTCAATATTGATTTTGTTTGTTATAAAAATTATAGGACATGGATCATTTATTTCATTATCTATATCCTTAATCCAAATGTTAGGTAAACATAATGGTTTTGATTTTGAATCTATTGAATCATCCATTTTTTTAATATTTGAATATGGCATTTGGTAGTTGAAAATAGATTTAATTTTAAAGATTTCATCATGTTATTAACTATATGCATCATGATAGGTTACATTAGTTCCAGGTTGCAATTTTTTTGAATTTTGAAATAGTGTATACAATAAAACTTGTTCTTTTCACCAATTTTCAATATCTTTATATTATTATAATTTACAAACCAAATAATTTTGGGTTTATGATGTTTTGAATTTTTTTTTTCAATGTTATAAAAAAATTTAAACTTTATTAATGATAACAATTCATATTAATTAGGACAATATTTTTCTATCATCAATGAACACATTATATCAATTGAATTTGGTTCCAATTCATTTAATGCAACTTGTGATTTGAACACAAAAACATGTTCTTCAAAAGGAGAAGTATTTATGAACTGAAATGTTTGAAATGAATGATATAACAATAAAAAAAACACAATGTAATCAACAAGTTGAGCAACCATTTGTTGGGCATTAAAAAAAACATTACCTAATTAGGTCCAAACATGATTGGGGTACCACATTTGAACCCTAAGGACTCACTCCAAGGATTCCCAATTTCAAAAAATTTATTCATTTTTCCCATGACCTATCTTACATTTCATCTTTTTTTTCATCTCAAATGAAATAATTTTGTTCTAAATTTTATATAGGCCTCTAAAGCATTTATTATTTTCACTTATGAAAGTGAGAATAATAAAATTTATCCAATGTGGGCCATGTTCTATTAATGGCCCAAAATTCCCAATTATAATAGGGCATTTGGTTTTTATGACATTCATACATTTTATACACATTAGCACATAAGGTGTTTGTGGTAGAAATATAGGGCAAAAAAGAGTTGTTTAAACATTCCTTATGAATCTTTGAAAAAAAAAAATCATGAAACAAAGCCCTAGATTTCTTTCAAAGACTTGGTAAAAATCCTTAAACTTGTTCAAATTTGACATTCTATGCATAGAATAGTACCTTTGTAATGTATATATTTATGAATAAAATCAAACTTTCAATATGAATGTGCGATTTAGTTTTAATAACATGTTTAAATGAGGGGGTCCAATGAATATAAAATGAGACAATCCTTTTGGGTACCCCGCCATGCTTTTACCCAACTTTTGAATTATTGTATTTGCATCTATATTATTTATGATGCATTTTTTTATGAAGAATGTAGTTTTGATGTTATTGATTTTTTTATTTTTTTTCATATATGATGTGTTATATGTTGCAGCTACATCTATAAACTACATGATTTTTTTCTTACATGTACGTGTGTTGATGTTATCGTGCATATTGTAATGGTTTTAGTAACAATGATACATCACAAGAAGTATGCATGTCTATAAACTATTCAATTTTTTCATTTGTGTGCATTCCATAGATAGGTGCGTTTTTTATTCATAAAAGTCCATGGTCATGTTCGCTCCCACAATCTTGGAATTCAGTGATGAAAAAGAAAAAGAAACCCCCCAAAAAATGATCTTTTGCAATAAGTTTACAAAAACAAAATGTTTTATGATCATAATATTTTATACATGTGATAAAGTCAATTCGTATCAATTTTGGTATACAAACAAATTGAAGGTCTCCTATTTTATTTAAGAAATTTAATTTTAAAGCATGTAATGTGTGTAAAACTTTAATGAAAAGATCCCATAATCTTTTAACATATGTACATGTGACAAAGAATGTTTGAGGACCAAGTTGTCAAATCATTACAAATAAATTTTTCAACAACCTTTCACAATAATTAAATGAATTACACAAACCTTCCAAATCACAATAACCTAATTATGATTTGAAGATGTTATCTAAATTAGGTTTATTTCATACTTTATAAGCTTTTAAAGTTTTACCACATAATTTTCCTTTTCATATTTGCACCCAACCATAACCTATGACTTTTTGGATGGAAATTTTAACAGCTAAAAAAAAAATTAAAAATATTTGTTGAAAAATATCCAATTTATGAAGAATTCTCATTGAACTATTTTTTGATATGAAAACCTTCAAAATTTTATCAAGGTTGCATGTAAAACAATGTTGGAAAATTTAGTTCCTCTAAAGGTTTTTCTTCAAATAAACCTAAAGGGTGAAAGTTTTGATTTTGGGCAATATAAATATATAGTATTTTCATAATCCATTATTTTTGGAGCATCTAAAAAAATATGTATCATTGAATCTATTGGTGTATAATGTATTTTTTCATTGTTAAAACTAGAATTATCAAATGATGCATTATTATAAATAAGAATTTGAAATTTTGAATTCATATACAAAACGAACAAACTTGCCCATTGATGATGAATGGTAACATTCAAATCTTTGTATAATGGTGTTTCAATTAAATCTTGTAAAGCAACCATTACAATATTTGGACAAACATTTCTTCACATATAAGGTGATTTGTATTCAAGACATCACTTTTTAAAAACATACTTGTTACACCATCATGTGGTAAATGTGATAGTATTAATTGAGTTTGATCCACATTTTTAGGGACATTAATAACACTACCATGCATCTTATATTGCCCATACCCTTTGAATTTATAAATCTAAGCAAAAACAAAATGTGGCAAAACAAAACATTTTTTTAAACCAATCTAATATGTTAATGGTTTACATTATATGTAAAACGAAAGACTAAAAATGCAATGCACATCGAAACATAATTAACTTTGATACTTTATTCCAAATGTAAATTGGTATTTGTAAATATTTGGCTATCCAAAATATTACAATGAAATCTCCCCCACAAACCTCCCATATTAGCACTTAATACCATTTTTGTCACATATTGATGTTCATTTGGGACCATGTTTTGATGCAAATCAAACAAAAAACTTGGATTTACTTCTTGAATATGACATTGTTGGGTTTTTTAATATTCAATAATAAACATTGATTTAAATGTGCCATGTTATTTTTCTTCAATTCAAGAGATGATAAATGATTATCCAATAAATAAGAGATAACACATATTTTAATTCCAGACTTTGAAAAAGTTCAAAAATAAAAACAATAAATTTTGAAAGTTTAAAGACAAATAAAATAACATTTTCAACTTGGTGGGCACCAAACAAAATGTTGAAACAACAAATTTGCATAAGAATTTTTTTTCACCATGAGAACAATTTACATTCATATACTTAAAAAAGTAATTGATGGTCTTGATATTATCATGATAGGTGTTTTCAATCAAGCACCTATTGTGAAAGATAACTAGATCTTTCAAAATATTAAAAACAATATTGATATACTAACACCAAATGTTTTGTAAACTTATGTCCAATCTTATCAACTAAATAAAATTATGCAATAATTTCATATGTTATTCATACAAACTTTGAACAAATTTCGTATTATGACAAAAATTACAAAGGGTATTTAATGTATAAATTCAATTTGTTATCAATAACCACCCATGAACAATAATATAATTCCATACTTATTGTATACCAATAACTTTTTGCAAAACACAACGAGAAGGTGTTCATTAACACATTAGGTTTCACATTTATTTTGAACAAATGACAATAACCACTCATCATGCCTGCCATTTTACAAATTCTCTCAAATGATCCAAGCAAAACTATAGGTTTGCGTTATGTAATTCACATAAAATATATATGTTAGTTAAATTATGGGTTGAAAATTATGCAACATATGGTGGTTTTGTGAATGGAACTAATGGCATATTTAAAGCATCTAAAATGACATATTGTGACAAAATCATAATATGGATAATGTTTCAAATTTGTAAAATTGAAACACTAACAAAGAAAAATATAGTCATTACTACAACATTGAGTCAAAATGAACACCATTTGAACCTATCAACAAAGATATAAAAGTTGGTAACATGCAATCACTTATCATAATAAGGATTTAATTTCCAATTCAACTTACAATAGTAAGAACCATCCAACATTCCCAAGGATTATCACTAAATGAATTGGTTTTCAATCCTACTATTGTTTTTAAAAATGGGTTAACATATATATCTTTATCTCTTATTCAAATAAAAGAAAAAATATTTTTATTAGTTATTCTTCAACATGAAAACTTTTATGTGAATCCAAGAATAGATATAAAAATGTACAAATTAAACAAAAGTGCAACTTGGCTACCCTTCATTCTTCAATCTAAAAACTTATATCATTTTTATGTATAAAATACAAGCCTTGAATTATGTCAACATTACAAAGAAATCAACTGTGACCTTTAACCTTCAAGTGTTTCACATTTTATATCTTATAGAAATAGGAATACACTATGCATCAACAAATGCACATAAAATTTATAAATTCATTAAAGTACTCATATATTTCAATCCATTTTGGCCATGGGTTAATGATGTATGACATACATATGCACAAGTTGGATTCTTTCAACACAACAACCAATGATGGTTCATAATTATAGCAACATCTTTTCATATTAGTGCACAAAAAAATACATATTGTATGTGTATAGAGCTCATTCTTGTTTGATTTATGCATTCATAAACAATTTTTGAATAATAATTCAACATTCTTCAAACATTGTCTAATCATCATTTTGGGATATTTTAATGTTGACATTAAAAAGACAACAATCATGCAAAAATTAACAAGAATATTAGATTTCATGGATAAATTTAAATTAAATTCACTATTCAATGGAGACACCACAAAAGTTGAATCTCAACTAAACAATATGTGGGTGAATTTCCTTTCAAATGAATGCAAAACTAGTGTAACAAAAGCACATTGGCCAAATTTTCATAAACTAATTTATATTGCATTCAAACTCCTAAACACACTTCCAATGTATAACAAGAAACTATTGATATTTCCACGGATTAAATGTAACATGTGACTATGTGTGTGTCTACATGTTGCAATTTCAACTTAATGACGAATATTGGCAAGGTAAAGTAGACATTTTCTGCTCCTTGTCACAAAAATAAACAAGTGGTCATAAACAAGTTTTAATGTTTTGAAAGTATAAATGTTTTTTCAATTTAATGATCAAAATGAAGATTATTTTTAATCTTATCACAATGATGTTGATTAATCACATATTTCATATCCATTCAAGTAGAGTATAAACAAATTGTTTTTTCCTATTTTTTAGGCTATCCAACCTTGTGCAAATAGGTGAAAGTAAATGAATTATTGAATACTCTCCATTTTCAACATGATGTAGCTTTAAAATGTACTTGTAAATTCTCAACATTTAAATATTATAATATAATATATCAAACTTCTTATGGAAAAATATGTTTAAATTCAATTTGACAATCATTTTAAAGTATATTTGTTATTTGTTTTTATTGTACCAAAGTTTGTCAAATTTTGTAATCACCTCATTATAAACTCAAAGAAAAGCACCACACTTTTATAATGTTAATTAAAATTATTTTCAATCTAGTTTCTTCTACTTGTGTCAAAAATTGGACCATTTTTATTTTTAAAATTAAACTATTTTTTTTGTATATTTTACCATGGTTTCACATTGACCCCAAATGGTTTCAACATACATTGTCACTAGATGTTTCACCATTTATTGCACAAGGATCCTATTCATTGCTAAATGTAAATGGAACCTTGTGGCATAAATTTTGATGGACTATTTTTTTTTTGAAGACTACATGTAATAAGCTTTTTCATTTGCCAAACACAAATTTTTTCTTTTTCGGATACATGTCTATTTAAGCAAACTCACCAATCACAACAACAAAACACCCAACATTCAAAACTCTAAACCCAAAATACAACAAAAAAAAAACTACATTATCTAAGAGTTATCAAATCCTCAACCCTGAAAGTGAAGCATTTGAAAGAAAAATTAAGAGTAAAAATTAGGTGAGAAGCTTTTCTAACTATTTTCATCTAGATTTTATCCATCCCATGATTGGGTGATCCTATCCACCTTAAACCTAGCATCTAAGTATCTAGTTTTAAGTTGTGCACATTATGATGCCTTTCCAACAAAATTACTTGCACTTGCAAAAACAAAACTTGGACATTTTTACAAAATATGGTTTTTTTTACTTGTTTACATTCATTTGTAAGCCTAAACGAATGTTTGTAAGCCTAAAGGAATGTTTGTGTGGAATTAATTTTGAATTTCTAAATGTGCACAATGATTTCCAAGAAATCTACAAAAAGTTATTTATCAATACAAATGTGAAAGATTGATTTTCAAAGCTCCTTATAATGCCAACAAACTCTTAACCCATGTAACTTGAGTTATAATAATGAAAACACTTCCATTGCCTTGTAAAGTTGTTTATAAAACACTATTTTTAAAACAAAACCTTTCGAGGTAAAATTGATTATTAAGTTACAAAGGATCCATGTATTCAATTTGTGAAATTTTCTTGGCCCATATTTCAGTACTATAGTTCATGGTTTTTTTACTGGGTTTTATAATTAAAAAATACCTTTAAAAACAATGTCAAAAAGACCACCTTGTCAATTTAAATAAGTTAATTTGAAGATGTTAACATGATTGGGTAGTCAATTTGGACCTTGTTGTTTTGACTAACAAAGTGACTAATTTGCTTAACAATAGACTATTTGACTAAGTCAAAATTTCAAATTTATACCTAAATCAAAATCATTTTTTGGATTGTTATTTTTTTAACTAATAGGTAGGTAGTAAATAGGTTTAGGTAGGTTGAAGAAATGCACTTAAGTAGGTAGGTGTTAGCTTAGCTTAAGCTACCTAACCTAATTTCACCAACTATTTTCGCCTAACCTACCTACCTTAGCCTTTTAAACATGACATAGGTTGTAAGTATAAAGAATTGAACCCCAAACCTTTACAATGATAAGCTAAGTCCTTACCAATGGATTAAACCATCAAAGATATTTAACTTTTGTCAAGTTTTTAATTTCACCATTTACTTCACATCAATAAATATAATGTTTAAACTTAAGTGACAACTAATTATTAAACCCAATGGATAAATCTAATGGCTAAACCTTGGCTAAACTTAATAGTTAAATTTTGGGTAAATCTAATGACTAAACCTAATGGTTACACCTAGTGGTTAAACTTAAATAGGTGAGTGGGGTGAATAGGTAGGTAGGTAAATAAGTAAACTGTACAAATGTGAAAAAATATAAATAGCTACGTAAATAAGTAACTAAGTAGGTGGGTGGGTAATAGGTATGTAAGTAGTTAGTTAAGCAAATAGGTGGGTGAATAAGTAGGAGGTAAATACATAGGGTAGCAAACGATGTTACATTTGACTAAAAACTATCGACTATCTTGATTAAATATTCCTTTTGATTAATAATCATTAACCATTTCGACTAAATGTTGCACTTGACTAAAAACCATTGTTCATTCTGATTAAAGATCATTGACCATTTTCATTAAATGTTTTACTTAACTAAAAACTAGTGACCATTTTGACTAAGGTAGTACAACTTGACCATATACATTTAGACAAATAAATTACTATAATCAAATTGATCAGTCAAAAAATGCATGTGTCAATCAAACCCCTAGCTTCTAGTTAAAATGTCCATGTCCATTAGTTGAAAATGAGAAATTAATAAACTTGAACTTCTTAAAAAACCATGATTTGTAATAGTGTTTGAACTATCAAAATTATAGTTTTAATATTGTGGTCTTCAAAATGGGCATGCCCAATTGTAGTAATGCCCATCACCAAGAGTGTTACATGGTGCAAAAGTCACGCACCCATGATAACCAATTGGTATCATGGGGGAGAAAAATGACAACAAGCTTTATGAAAACAATCACGTATTTAAAAGCCTGCTGGCTTTTTTACAGTGTGTAAGGTGCTCTCTAGGTACACTAGAGAAAAAATATGCAATTCTTACAAACCTCAGTTTCCAGGTGGGGAGGGAGGCATCCTCACAACCTATGTTGATTGTTGATTATGGATGTGACCTTCACACCAAAAAATCCACCTCATGCATACACTTCAAACTATGAAATGCACCCAGCGATTGGAGCAGTAAAGCTAAAAGCATTATGACAACATCAATTACTAAAGTTGAATATCAAGTTCTTTCTGAAAGCGCCACAAGCAGTGTTTGGTTCTGAAGATTACTTACTGATCTTTTAAGTTTGTGAAATTTAGAACCAATTTATGAAAGAAAGTTCCCTTGTTGATGACTTGACCATCAAGTACATTCCAACCTTTGTACAACATGCAAATACATTGATGAAGCCTACAAGTTATGCTTCAGAAGGTTATTTTACAAAATAACAAAGGACTAAAACTTTCCAAAGTTCTGACCGAGAAATGTGTGCAGGAAAACTTGAACAAAACTGACCAGTTGGGTGTGGAGAGACTGCAGCCCTTCAGAGGAGATGGTACACAGATCTGTGTACTGCTGGTCAGGCTGTGGAACTGCTTGCCCTCCACCATGCAGTAGTGAAGCTACTCATGCAGAAGGGGCAGAGAAGTCCGATTTTGAATCTCAACCTCCACTCAGCAGTGCCTCTTCTCATTTTTTGTCTTCAGTTTTCTTGATGGATTCTTGATTCTGTCACTGAGCAATCCCAGCAAGGGTTTTACTTGGTGGAAAGTATGACTGGCTCATTACAAAATCACCCAAATGAAGTTTTGGTATAAGTATCTTTGGACTCAGAAGAAATCACCGGTTGGGAAATTCTGCATTCCAACACTTTGTGGTGGATCAGAGAGTTCATCCACAAAAAAAATTGTGGGACTGCAGCAAGAATGCTAAATTTCGGTTTAAAAAGCTTACAAATCATTAGTTATTACAGAGAGCAAAGTGTCCTAGTAAATTTTAACTGGCTATGTAAAAAGCTTAGAGGGGGCTGTCTAGGACTGTCATTTACAGGCATACCATATGAGATACAATACATTCCTAGAACCTTATCAGCCTCATTGTATGCAAGAAAAAATTGAACAAAATGTCCTGTTATCAGTCTGCAGAACTACAGTTTAGAAAAGTGAACTTGTTAAGTTAGAGATATCAATTTCAAATATCCTTCACACCTAAATTCAGAAGGATGTGGGCTGTATGCACTGAGTCAAGACTTTTAAGATAACTCCAGATTATGAGAAGCATGACTGTGTGCTCCAGCAAATACAATTGTTGGAGGGAGCCTAGAGGATAAGATGTAGCACAGATGTCCATGTCCCATGGCAAGTGCATTTATGCAAGCAACCACGGGAAGCAACAAGCAATGTGGCACAAAGTTTCTGTCAATGGTTTAACCCCTTTGGATCCAATAAATAAGCTTCAATAATAGCTGAGAAATCCTGGTCACCAAGGCCTTCTGCTTTGGCCCGTTTGTAGATATCATTTACAGAGGCTGCTACAGGAGTAGGTTGTGCAACATCTTCTGCCATTGCTAATGCAAGCCGTAAATCCTGTCAAACCCAGTTGTCATGCAGGGAATCAGAATACAGACATAATCCAGAGTTCCAGCAGAAGATAAGACACTTAACACTTCTAGTATCCAGTTTCCCAAGGTCTGAAAGTTCCCTGAGAGCTTACAGTTATTGAGAAATTCACCAAGCAAGGTCCCAATCCACAACAGTATCCAGAGAATTCCTCACATGGAAAGAGGCCATCTGTACTATCTTCTCCTTCTGTCACAACTGTTTCTGCTTTATGTGGAGAGGGGCTAGAGTTTCTAACCTTTTGCTGATGCTTGAGAGGGAATGCGGGTGGGTAGCTCCCTTTCACCATAGATGGTCCCTTCATAGCAAACATAGGTGCAGCAATTGCACCTTGTCCCACCACCTGAGGGCCCCAATGCATCAATTACTTGCACTTAAAACTTTTGAAGGATAATAAGCCCTAAACCAAGAACCCTACCCCTCCCCCCTCAAAAAACCTACCATTGACTGTCTCACCAGAAAGCTTTACATTTCAGACAGTGGGAGATATCAGGATTCTGAGAATCTGCATTTGCAATCACAACTGTGGTTTTCAGTACCTCAACAATGGTGGCTGGGTCAAGTCCAACTTTCTTTCCAAGTACCAGGCCTTCTGAAAATGATGCCATCATGCTGCAATTGACCACATTGTGTGAGAATTGTGGCTAGAGAAAAATCCTTACACTAAGCCCAACCACAAAAGCAAGTACAACAGTTTCCAAGACAGCCTGGTAAGAATGCCAACAATCTTACCTAGGGCAAAATATGTTCATAAGTATTGAGAAATTCTCCATACTGATGACTAAAGTCAACCTCAATATGATTGAGGAATGACCTAATAAAAAGGTTGTAGGCATTTCAGATCCAAACAACATATCAGCGAACAGGAAAAAGAAATAGAGAAGGGACATCCAACCCTAGAAAACAGAGAAAAGACTGGAGCAGTTTGAACAATAGCAGCAGCCACACACAAGTTCAGTGACCTTCAACAGCAATATGTATGATGCTGAACCCACTACCATAAATCCTCAATGACTTCATCTGCTCCCAGGCAGTGGATGAGAGTCATACAAACAACATACTGAATTTGTCACAAGACTGGTAGTAACAGGAACACTCCATCATGATGCTGGCTAGCTCAACAAAGCATTAAAAGAAGGAGATGACCAAAGAAACCAAGAAGAAGGGCAACACCCAAAAAACCCAAAAACCAACCAAACAAAAAAACAAGGAAAGGAAAAAAGAAGGGAGAAACAACCTAGAGAAACTCAAAAGAATGATCCTTTTTAGAACAAAAGCTTGATTCATAATCTACTAGAAATAGTCAAAACCCTTAAAATTAGAGTGATCCACTGCTTGCTCAAATACTTGATATTTGTTTCCTCCTAAAGAGAGGTTCTAATTGAATGATTGTATGCAAGGAGTATGAGAAACTAGATTCCTGTGAGATATCTTGGTCAAAGAACTAACCTGCCCATGATCATGTTCACCACAAGCTTCATAGCTGCGCCATTCCCCACCTCCCCCAAATAAAATCGTGACTGCAAACATGTTCACATTCAACACTCACAACTCTCATGAAGTAGCCAGTATTGGGCCCATTAGCCTAGTGCCAATCAGGATCCTGTACTAGGACTGGCATGCACCTATAGCCACTCAGATTGGTACCAAGCTCAAAACACAAAGAATATTAGATGATGAGAGTGTGTGAAGTAAAATCTGCTGACCTTGCCCATGACATCTAGGAAAGGTACCACCTTATCATACAGAGATTTGTCACCTGAAAACATAGATTGGAAACACAACATTCTTACTAATAATCAAAAGGATGACCCCCTTGTGTTTGGCCCTTCTTGGAAACCAAACATATCCTTTCAACCCCTAATGGCCTAACACACCCAAAAAGAAGAACACTTTCACCTTCTCTGCAACCATTAACTTTGATAACAAGGAAAAAGGTCAAGAGAGAAACCCTTTGGACTTAGACAATACCAAGAAACTCAGCATGTGTTCAGCACTCTGGTTTCTGCCATACACTTGTGATGATGAGCATGAGAGCTTTGGATTATTCTAATAACAACTGACAGGATGACAATCTAACTGTGTGAGAAGGCAGTTTGAGGAGCTAAAGATATTGCTGTTGTGGAAATCAGATAAATGACAGAGTAAACAAATGCTTAAATTAAGAGGAAGAAGGATACCGGCAGTCAAAAAGATCAGTGTTCCATCTTCTGCAGGTTTCTTGGAGCCAGAAACAGGTGCCTGGCATCCAGTTATAGGCACCACATTAGAAAGTTCCTCAAGCAAAATCAGGCATGAATCTCTTGATCAGTGTGTGCAGAATTATTAGCAGATATGCTTTATGATGCATATGGCAGTGAACTCATACATTTTGATACATTCCACAAAATGAGAGATTCATGTCCAAAAGGGGGACTGAAACACAACCAAATTCAGTTGATTCAACTGAGGACCTTACCTCCACCTTCTACAGTCAGAACCAAACCTATGGCTGTTTGAGCATGCACCTAAGGAAATGCAGCTCCCCTTTCACAAATCACTACCAAGTAATCAAGTCTTGTAATGGATAGATAGCAGCCTGGAACCTATCAGTTAATCCACACCTCACATCAACACTCCAAGTCAACACTCAAAGCACTAACGCAGTAAAAAAGTCACCTCAAGGAACTCAGCGCCTTTAGCTTGAACAGCTTTATATATGGCCTTGGATGTATCACCATCAACAGTTGAGACATCCACATACCTACAATCATGTGAAGCAAAGTTCCTGTCAACCTACAAGGATTTGTCTTCATACATTATTCTCCTGACATTTGATGGTCTACTTGACACAAAGATGTGAATTTATCCTGGAATTAAAGCATATTGCTGCAATAGAAGGTTGATGAACCATACAAAAAGAATTTGTGAGTACATAGTCATATCAAGTTGTATTCAACCACCTAAATGATGTTTACCACAAGATTGTGCTCATCCTGGAGCTACATGTTGGGCACATATTTCAGTATTTGTGCCACAACACTGCAGGCTACCTTGATTTGTGAAAATGGACATTACTCTATTGCAATTTGCAGGCCAAAATATAAACTGTGGAACATACCCTTTGCCTGGACCTAAGCCTTTGACTGCACCATCTTCACCACAAGCAACCTCAATCTGCAAATTACAAGCACAAATCCTCAAATTGATCCGGGTCAACTACAAAATCTCCTAGCTGCAGGACAAGAAACTGCATCAGTTGCTAACTGTAACAATTGGCATCTTGTTACTGGCCGATCTAATCATGATCTCAGTTTCGAACATTGTAACCACAGTTTTCAAAAGTAACCATATATTACATGCAATTTGTGATGATTATCTCTGGAATTCCCTGTATTTTTAGAACATGTGCATCCTTTATGTTGAAGAGTTGTGAAATGGTCAGACAAGGGATACTCATGGTCTGGCCCAAAAAATTTCACATGTAAGTAATCAGCAGGGTAAAGACGAAGGTGGCATCTCTTTGTTTGCAGTGCCATGATCATTTTAACAGATTTCATGTTCTTTTATATTTGGAAGTATGCATAATGTAAGATGACCATAAGAATAAAGGTTGAGGACCAAACTGCACCAGCTGGGTCTGCCAGCATTGCAAAAGTAATATCACAAGCCCCCGCTGTTTGCATGGGTGATGCCCCTCTCCTGCACACCATTACTACACTCAGGTCAGGCCCTAACAACCAAAGCATCTGGTGATGGGTCTAATCTTTCCTCTCACTAACTCGATAACTGCCAAATTTTTTGAAAATAATTTATGCTACTGTCACCACCTTGACCATTTTACAATGACAGCTCCTTGCTTTTGATCAATTGAGAAGTCTCCACAAAATGCATCCATTCTCATTAGCCACACAGAACAGAATCCTAAGGATATAGACTATTTGAGAACACTGTACTGAACCTGTTGTCCAGCACCTTTTGCAGCCATTAAGAACAACTTCTTGGTGTTGGAAATTGAACAGGCTAAAAGATTGAAAAGCTCTTTGTGGAAAGTATTTCCAGGTCACACTCCCTCAGATAATCAGAACTGTCTGGTACTCAAGGTCAATTAAATGCCCTAGAAACACACTATAAACTTGCTGGAAATGGTGAGAAACAATTGAGCCAATTTACAAGAAAATGAAAAGCCTCTTAACATAATCACTGCTTCAATTTGGACACAGACAGCCACAAAGTCAGGGAACCAAAAACAAAAAACATAGAAAAAGGAGAATCAAATCATGGGTCGAAGAAAGGGTCAGAATGGGAGGATGGGATCTTCAATAACTGCAGAATACAGAGACTTACTTGGCACCTTCAGATACCAGAGCATCACACTTGCTGGTTGTCCTGTTCCACACTGTAACATCATACCTGGCAGTAATTCCAACAGACAGAATTCAGCAGGTAGTAACCAGTTCACAGTTTACAAAAGGCAAATATAACATGAATGAGTGCAGAATCAAATACCAGACCAATGCAGCTAGCAAATCAGGACAGATCAGAGATAAAAGTCTACCCAGCTTTTACAAGGTTGCGTGCCATAGCTGTTCCCATGATCCCGAGTCCAAGAAATCCAATACTAGGCAATGGGTGCTCCCTCTCTACAAAATCCACATTATGAGTTGATATGGAAGGAAGATCAGCCATAGTGCCCCAGAGATTGTGTTATGCTACTATTAGGGCTTCATATGAGTATCTTGAAAGCAATGATTCCCAAGCTGATTGCTAAGCTCGTCAGGGCTAAGCATTGCGTGCAACAGGGACAGAAACAGAGAAGAAATCACAGAGATAGATTGCCAGAGAATAACCAGCACATTATCATGTAAAATACAGATCAAAGCCACAGCTACAATGCCTTGGTTTTCTCTTTTCCACGGACATACTCATACAAAATGTAAGTCCACCAATAAAATTTCAAATCGTATATCCACAAAACGGTAACAGAAAGCGCCTGTAGAGAACTTGGAATCCCGAATGCAAAATCTCACGTGAGCAGAAGAGGGTAGAGAGAGGGAGAGAGAGAGATGTACTGACCTCCATCAGATTGGGACTTGACAACAAAGCTTCTACGAGGAGGAGGAGGAGGAGGAGGATGGCAGGGGGAAGGAGTAAGAGAACACGGGATGCGAGCAGCAGCTGCAGGCAGACGGAGGCCGTGACTGGCGAAGCATGGGATGCGACGATGGAGCACGACAGGCAGGAATAGGAAGAAAGAAGGGAATGATGTACCTGCGACGACGGGCAAAGCTTTGGCCATAGCCGCCATAGCTTTGTGCTGTGTCCCGCTCGCCCGCTCGCTCTCTCTCTCTCTCTCTCTCGTCGCTGCGCAGACGCCCACCACCACTCTTTGTCTCCCCGCTATCGTCCCTACGTTCACGCCTCTCAAATCGACGAGCACTTCAGTTGCTTTGATTGATCTCTTTTTCCACCCAAAAGTGCACAAAAGTGGAACGTCAGACCAGTGTTGGGCGGTTCTTTGAATTTTTAAAGAACCGCCAATTCCGGTTCTTTCAATGTTTCAAAATCAAAGAATCACAAGTCCCGGTTCTTTCAAAACCCTTGAAGAATGGACAGGTTTCATGAAAGAACCGGAAAAGAACAGTGATTCTTTGGTCGGTTCTTTGACTGTTTGTTTTGCTTTGAGAACCATAGTTAAACACCAAACTTGGTTCCTTGACTTTTGAGAACTGGTGGTAAAGTGATATATATGGGGCTGGTGAGTGGCAAATAGGTGAATATATACCCTGGCTGATAACTGAAGGGTATTTGTCTCTGACCCAAAGAATCGCCCAACACTAGAAGGTATCTCTGCAGGATGAAATGGAGTGGGATATGATCTTTATTGGAATGAATACCTAATGGATGAAAAATGAACCAATGGATGTAGTCTAAAGCAAAAGGTAACAAGGGAGTGGGCAGTTGATGAAATTTTTTAAAATTTTTTTAATGGTGTTTATGTTTATTTAATGCAAGTTAATAGCGTTGGAAACATTTGTGGTGTGATGTGTGTGAGTTATTGTGAAAGTAGCCTGTGTGGGCGGCCAAGAATGTTGGCTCTAAAAGCGTCCACGTGGATGGTTAATTGAGACTCTAATTGAGATGTTAAAATGAAGTGCAGGCGACATGTTTGGCAGCCTAAGAATGTTGGGTCCAAATGTATTCACGTTGTTGTTGGATATTTGAGATGCTAAGATGAGATGCAAAAAATTAGGGTAAGAAAGTTAGGGTTTGCGTCGTTGTTGAAAGCATTAAGAAATGCATTTAACTATATTTTTCATAAAAAGAAGCACTTTGATTTTTATGTTAGAAGTTGTATGGTTTTTCCAATGTTAAGATTTTTGTAGCAAAAGTTGTTTGAAGAGGTTCAAACTCTTTCAAAGATTAGTTAGTTGAAGTGCATTTGCTCCTTACACAAAGTGGTACATTCTCTAAGTGGATTCTATAAATGGGTACTGAAAGAATAGATGTGGAAAATTGTTGTTGTTGGTAGAATTTTGTGAAATTTTTTAGGTGTTCTAGAGTATTTAAGATAGAATAGTGTGACTATTGACATAGGATTCAGCAGAACTTGTGGTGAGGTGTTTGTGTTTTTACAACAAGTGTTTGGAGGCTTGGAGCTCTGTGTAAAAGAAGGTGATGTAAATGCCATTGGCTGCTGTTGGACGTATTAAACAATTTTTTATTTTTTGTTTATATGTAATGATAGAACTGTAGATGGCTTTGGAGATGGAACCATTAATGAAAATTGGGCATTATAGATTAGAAAAATATATATTTTTTAAATTTTTGTACAACTTGTTAGCACATAGAATTTTGTGAAATTTATTGCACAAGATATGTTTGCAACCTTTGGAGTTATAAGTAACATTTTTACATTACTCAAATTCCATGTTGGTTTTGTGGTTGATTTGTTTTATATAAATATTGCATGCTTCATTTCCAATGCCAACAAGTTCCATTATATTTTTTGATGTAAAAAAATTGCAAGGAATTTAATTTTCCATTACTATTCAAATGGAAATAATTTCCATGGGGAATGTTAATAGACGAATCATGACCATGTCATGATGAAGTGTGTTAGTGCCTTTGCGTGACTTGACATTTCAGACATCAAATGTCTGAAATCTGCAACATAAATTTGTATTTCACATGAGTGTTTTGGAGAAGCTTTTTCATAATTAGAGGTTGGTTTGTTGATGAAAAAATTTCATGTTTCCTCACATTTATACACATGCATGGCACATTCCGAGTCTTCAAAGACATTTACACATAGTTGTTGTGTGGATGTGTTTTGTTGAACATTTTTGGAACATCATCATCCTTTTTGTTGCAACCAGAATTTTTGGCATGCATATCAAAAAGGCAATTAATATTAGAAACATAAGAAACTAAGTTGCTAGTTTTAAACAAATATTGTACATCACATAACCCTTTATGCAAAATGTGGACAAAATACAATTTTATCATCGCAAGGAGTACTAAATGATTTAATAAATAAGCAAATTTAAATCTTAAATATATTTTTGTTTGTTTATTTAGTGGACCTGAAAATTGAAACAATATTTTGGATTTATAATAATGTAAGGTTTTAATATAGTGTGTAGGTGAACTAGCTATATTGATCAAAATTTTGGAAGAAATCTTTTTGTATAACAATCATTGTATTATCAATGTTATTGAGATCAATTTAATCAAGTTCTTTTATGTTGGAAATAGTTGATAATATTTAAATAACATTGGTTACAAAATTAAATGCCATAATTGGAAAATGGTTTTGATGAGATGCATAATAAAAGAACATGAATATGTCATCTTCTAAATACATGCATGAATCACCAACTATCTATACCTAAACATCACATGTGTTTGTGACAATAGTTTTTATATGCATATTATTTAATGTAAGAAAGTTTGAAATAAGAAATAATTTTTACAAGTAGTTTCTAACTTGTAAAGATTAGTGATATATAAAATACATTACACAAAATAGGTAAAAAGTATGTGAAAGTAATGAAAACTAAGCAAGCATTGAAGTAGCCTTACAAAATAAAAAATGAAAAATTGTTATGACTGATTTCCGTATGATTGTTTTTTTAATGTTTATGTAGTATTATATTTTTTTTTCTTTGGTAATCATGTGTGTAGGTGGATTGTGATGTGTGCAGGAAAAATATTTATTAAAAATGAAATTATGTGAAGTTTTAGACGACATTCCACATAAGAAGTTTAGTGTGTTTGAAATTTTTAATATTTATGAAAAGATATTATAGTATTTTCATAAACCAGTTTTTATATATGATAGTTTTTTTTAATGATATTTTCAATTATTTCAAAATATGTGATTTAAATTTTTTTAATGGAAAAAATGATTAATAAAGGGTATAGTGAAACCCCAACCTTCCGTTCCTCAATAGAAGCCAATCAATTTGTGGATGATTGGGCTAACAAGAAAACAAAATTCTTAGACAACCACAACAAAATGCCAACCCCATGTACCCATTTCTTTCATCCAAATCAATTCATACCATTTGTTTCTTGAAAATGAATTTGTGTTGGTTGTAATTTTTGGCCACCCCAAGACACACAAAATTGATCATGGATGTGCTAAACATCCCATACGTTGATGTTTGAAGATGAATTCATGGCAAATGTCAACATGATCCGCAAGGAGGTGCATGAGACATTCACGCCATATCAAATGGTTCGATCTTTTGTCAATTCAGAGACATCACCATTTGGTCTAACCTGACCTTTTGAACAAACTAAACATGTCTTCAAAAACCTCCGAAACACCAAAAAAATGCCCACTTATGCAACAAAGAAAACCAACTTGCCAAATGTTAGCCATGACAATGTAACAAGTATGAAAGCATTGCCATCAACGACTATGGGATCGAAAACAAAAATCGATCATTAGTAGCAAATCACCATCAACACCATGTCTATACAATCACTTGTATACCCACACAACGAATCTATGTTGGACAAACCGTTAGTTCGACACTAAGATTTTTGCAACATTGTGCAAACCTACCTTTTCAAATGTGAACATATGCAACATGTTTTCAACCCTTCAAATTTAATATCATTTTTGGCACCTTCCACAAATATTTAGCTGATAGAAAAGAACATAAATATATAAGCATGTTACAAACCACTAAATTGACTAGATAATAATCCCCAAAGCAAACCGTATGTGAATTCCAAATCTTGGTGACTTCATTGTTTAAACATTTTGTAACATTTTTGAAATATATATACACACTTTGTTTACCCCCATTCTATAATTCCACATTGTGTGTAGGCTCCTTTAGTTGGTTTTCGAGCAAGTGCAACACTTTAAAAAATTGCATAAAGAACTTTAAACTTTTTCAACTTAAAATTGATATACTCAAAGTGCATCCAAACTTTTCAATCCTTTCAGCTTTAGTCAAGAATGATAAAGAAGTTAATAAAGGCAATTGTATAAATGTAAAAACCTTATATAATTGGATCATTTACAAATTTACAAAAGGAAAATTGATTAATGGGTTTTTCCCACGAACTCATTTTCTACATTGAATGATTGTTGTGCATTAAACATAATGGTAACAAAAACTTTCCATTCCAATAGCTTAAAAAATCACAATAAATATTTTCCTAATGTTACATTCTTTGCTTGGCAAGTTTTGAGTATTCCAAGATCTCATATTAAAACTGAAAACATTTTTAGCATTACTAAAATATTGACAAGTTTGTGACAATGTTAGTTGCAAATGTAGAACTTGGACAAATTGGTGATTATCTTGAAAAATTGGCCAAGTGATATGAAGATGTGATGTGTTCTTGCTTCTAAAGGAATGGAGGAATTATTTGTTTCTTAGGATTAACTTGATGATTATGAGGATGAGCTTGAAGAGGTTTGATAATCAAAACCTCTAATTATTTTCTAGTGCTTGGGAATTCTACCTTAGTTGAAATGTTAAGTCCATGTGTATGACTATTTTGGGAATGAGGTGCAAGGATTGAAAAAACAAAAACATTATAATTATTTTTCTTGAGTTGTAGCTTGTAGCTCGATTTGATTATGTAATAATTTCTACAAAGTGTAAGATTGTCTTGAACATTAGGTGCCATGATTGAAAAAACAAGTGCATTGGAAGTTTTATGTAAATTGTAACTTGGTTTGGACATCCAATACTTGTAGGTGCCTATGAGCATTGAGATGTGTTTTAGAAACTTTTGTCAAAATTTTGAATAACCTTGAACAAATACTTACTATGTTTTTTAATGCAATCATTTTTACAAGTGAACGAGGATCTATATGATGGACTATGAACACCTCAATTGTTGATCATGTCTTGTGTTTTTGAAAGTTTTGCATTGCCTTGAACAAGTTTTAGTTTTGTTTGAATCTTAATATGGAAGGATTAAGGACTTGCAATTGAATAAGGATTACATGTTAGTGTTGTAGTAGTTGATCATGTTTATGATTATGTGAAAAATTGCATCATTGATCAGGAAATTATCGATACCAAAATTTTTATATATATCTAGATGTTGATATCAAAGTCCATAAGATGTATGTTGTTACCATTACATTTTCGTTTCATATCCTTCAATCATATATATCACGCCATATATATACCATGTTTTTAAATGCTTTGGTATCATTATGCATATGATATCAAAATTGTGGAGAACCCTATGTACCAATATGGGGCTAGTATCACAGAGTGTTGATACCAGCCCAACACTTGTTATGATGAAAAAAAATTCCTTTGTTGGAAAACTTATTATTTTTTATAGTTGGTCACTTCCAGTGTAGATTGTTTTGCATCTTTCCATCATTCTATGCTATATTTATTTTGGCCAATAATATTCAATTTCACGAGCTTACATCAAAATATGTATTATAATCCAGTTTCAAACTTTAATGATCTGAAACCCATTTTTGAACATTAAAAATTGATTTTTTATTTTCAAGCATATGGATGTTATCTATACATACTTGATTCCTTACAACTTCTCTATGGAGATGCATTACAAAAGAGTTTTGAAACGCTGTAGCCTCTAGGCTTTTAGGGGATAATGGCCGTCCTGACTTCACCGGAATAATTCGGTGTACTACAACTCGCATGTTTCGTGCCCACGTGAGCCAGACTACTTTGGAGGTGTTAAAATGGGCACGTTATTCTGCGAATGGCCCCATCTTGAGACTTTACCCCACATCCAAAGAGCTTTTAAAATTTCTACTTTGTACTTGAACCCACCTCTTAGAACGGGATTCGAACCCAGATTGAAAGTAGTTATGAACAGAATCGGAAATATACAAATTTAGGCAGCGAATGAGAATGCTCAGCATGCACTCCAGGGGCTTAGTTTTTTTCTGTTTCTTGGGCTCTGGGTTGGGGGGATTTTATTCTTTTGTTTCTGTTTCCAATGTGGTATCCTTTATTCTGATCATGTTCTCTAAGGGTTCCCCCCATTCGTTCTCCAGGACGTTCCCAATAGCACCTCCGTTTTATCCCATATTGTTTGGACACAGTTTAACTTCCATGTATAAATTGTAAAGAGGGGATGCATGTGGTGCTTCTGTTGGGAACTGCCCGATTTTCTAGAGAAATTGGTGACCATGAATGTGGCGCCTTCAAAGAAAAACTGTGGTGGCACCCATGAAACAGGGGGTTACTTTTTAACATCTATTGTGGTTTGCATTAATTAGATGAGGTGCCTCTCAAGTTCAATTTTCTTTTTGCAATGAGTGAATTTGATTTGCCCATCACTCCCAGGAAAAAAAAAAAAAAACCTATGGAGGAAATACAAGGTTCCGTTTTGAAGTATAGAGTTCTTCCTCCCCTTCGACCCACCTACACATGTGAAAGGAGGACGACATTTGCCAAAGCATATGGGACACAACTTGAAAGAAAAAAAAGGGGGACCCATTCACTTCATTACATGACTTCTCATTGGTTGCATGGAAATTCTATTCCTAAAATTTGGCTGCCCTTATTTTTGGCCTGGAGTAAGAGCCCTTCCTAAGAGCACCCTACCTATTGTGATTCATATTAATTACTACACAGGTGTGCACACACTTCTTTCTTTTTTAGAAGGGGCCATATTGGCCCATCACCAATTGTTTTGGGAACATTGGGCACTCCCCAATAGAAGCACCTCTTTGGACTAGTAGTTGCAAAATAGAAACAAATGTGCTCTTTATGGGCCACCTTTTCAGTTTATATACATCAGAGTTGAACTTTGGGCAAACCATAGTGGGATAAAAAGTGAGATGCTATTGGCAACGGTTGGGGAACAACTTGGGAACTTGAAAAAGCTGATGGGAACATATAGGGAGATTGATGGGAACAAGGGGAAAAAGGCAAAAGATTCCTCCCCCATCCTTCCCAAAAAGGAAAAAAATCGAACCCCTCATGAGTCCATGCTGAGCCTTTCATTGGCTGCATGGAAGTTTTGTTTCCAAAAGTGTTTATGTCACTATTTTTGGCCTAGCCTAATGGCATGACAACACCCCCAAAAAAGAAGAGGGAAAAAATTCCTCAATACCACGGCCCCACCCAAAAGAAAAAAACCGGACCCCTCATACTGTAGCCTAGGGTCAGTTCCCACATTGAGAAAACGAATAATTATTAGTTTTCAAAAAATGAATTCATTCTTAAATTTGAAATTATATATATTTCCATCATCTACTATAAAATTGTGATATGAGTAGAAAATTATATTCAGTGTGTAGCTTACAATAATTATACTGAATTTCAATATGTCGACTTCATATTTTCACAAATTTTCATTTCACTGTTTTGAGGATTATTTATTGACGAAACTAACCTTAGGGTAAGGTATAAGGTATACTTATATCATACTCAATGAAAATACGTTGAATGCATCCCTCGAAAACCTACTTATTGTAGTGTTCACTCCAACATACCACTCCTTTGGGAAAGTGACATTATGCTTGAATTCATATAAAGACGTCATAGGGTGGAACATTGCAAATGGCCTCAACACTAACTTTTATCAATACTTTTATGGAGTTGATTCAAGGGCAAGTTATAACATGGAGGTCGTTAGCACTTGTGGTAACAACTTTGGTGTTGGTGGCATTTTTCACAATGTTTCTTCAGTAATAATGTACTTTTGGTGGACGCCAAGAAGATTACAACACATCATGGAAAAACAAGGTTGGAAGGGCCCTAAGATGTTTCACATATTCGTGGGAAACATGCATGAAATTAGAAAGTTTTGTGATGAAGAATTGTTGAAGGATTTGAGCATTTGAAACTTTGATATTGAATC
>Ga0116230_10001253_pt1 | contig 23768 bp, 21 predicted proteins | sample S1TSphfallax_3_FD_88678 | JGI IMG/M metagenome (GOLD analysis project Ga0116230, IMG submission 88678) | Host-associated microbial communities from peat moss isolated from Minnesota, USA - S1T2_Fd - Sphagnum fallax MG | ecosystem: Host-associated > Plants > Peat moss > Unclassified | place... | reverse complement strand
GAGCCACCCTCATGCGCCTCTGCACAGCACTCGCCATCCTCGTCTTCACCCTCGGCGCCTCCGCCCAAACCATGTCGATGGCCCCGGCCGCCCCGCAGAAGGCGGCCTACACCGGCCAGCAGGGTGAGTACATCGCCAAGGACTTCAAGTTCGGCACCGGCGAGACGCTGCCGGCGCTCAAGCTCCGCTATCTCACCCTCGGCGCGCCGCACCGCAACGCCGCCGGCGTCGTCGATAACGCCGTCCTGCTGCTGCACGGCACCGGCGGCGACGAGCACACGCTCTTCGTGCCGCCCTTCGCCGGCGTCCTCTTCGGCCCCGGCCAGCCGCTCGACATCGCGAAGTATTACCTCATCTTTCCCGACGACATCGGCCACGGCGAGTCCTCCAGGCCCTCCGACGGCCTGCACATGCGCTTCCCCCGCTACGACTACGACGACATGGTCCGCTCCCAGCACCTGATGCTGCTCGAAGGCCTCCACGTCGGCCACCTCCGCCTCATTCTCGGCACCTCCATGGGCTGTATGCAGGCCTTCGTCTGGGGCGAAACCTACCCCGGCTTCGCCGACGCGCTCATGCCGCTGGCCTGCAACGCCGTCGCGCTCGCCGGCCGCAACCGCATGACCCGCTACATGGCCATCGAAAACATCGAGCGCGATCCGAACTGGAAGCACGGCGAGTACACCTCCGAGCCCCTCGAAGGCCTCCGCGACGCCAATGAGATGCTGCTCATCATGGGCTCCTCGGCCCTGCAGATGCAGAAGAACTACCCCACCCCAGCAGCCGCCGAAAAGTACGTCGACAGCTATCTCGCCCGCACCGTCGCCGCCACCGACGCCAACAACATGATCTATTACATCGACGCCAGCCGGAACTACGATCCCAGCGCGCGCCTCGGCACCATCGCCGTCCCGGTCATGTGGGTCAACTCCGCCGACGACTTCATCAACCCGCCCGAACTCGACATCGCCCAGAAGCAAGTGAAGGAGATGCCGCGCGCCCACTTCGTCCTGCTGCCCATCACCGACGCCACCCGCGGCCACGGCACCCACACCCTTGCCGCCATTTGGAAGGACTACCTCATCCAGTTGCTCGCAGAGTCGGAACCGAAACATTAGCCATTGTCGCTACCTCAGATCTTTCATCTCGACCGAGGTCTCGCGGCCTCATCGCCTTCTACTGATTTTTCATCTCGACCGAAGTCTCGCGGCCTCATCGCCTTCTACTGATTTTTCATCTCGACCGAAGTCTCGCGGCCTCATCGCGAGACGCAGTGGAGAGACCTGCATCTCGAACCGCCACAACTCTTAGCCCCGGTCTTTCAGGATCGGGCTCGAGCACCAGCGACTCCATCGCCCGCCCCACCAGCAGCAACACCGGCGCCGGCCCGCACACCAGCGTAGCCAGCTCCCCCAGCCGCGTCGCTACATAGCTCTGCCGCTCGGTCGCCGCATGGCTGATCGCGCAGCACGCCACGTCCGCGGCAACGCCCGCCGCCGCAAGCTCCCGCGCCAGCCGCGTCATGTCCCGCCCGGGCATATAGATCGCCAGCGTCGCGTCCTCCGGCAGCGGCCCGCTCCACACCGGAGCGGAATCCTTGCCCGCCGCATGATGCCCAGTGCAGAGGATCAGCTTGCTCGCGGCGTTGCGGTCGGTCAGCGGCAGCGCCAGCGCGGCCCCGGCAGCGAACGCCGCCGTCACCCCCGGCACCACCTCGAACGCAATCCCCGCGCCGCGCAGCGCCGCAATCTCCTCGCCCGCGCGCCCAAACACCAGCGGATCGCCCGACTTCAGCCGCACCACGCTCTGCCCCGCCCGCGCCGACTCGATCATCAGCGCATGAATCCCCGCCTGCGTAATCCTCGGCCGCCCGCAGCGCTTGCCCACGCTCGTCACCAGCGCATGACGATGCACCAGCGCCAGCAGCTCATCCGGCACCAGATCGTCGTGCAGCACCACATCGGCCGACTCCAGCAGCCGCAGCGCGCGCACGGTCAGCAACTCCGGATCGCCCGGCCCCGCGCCCACCAGATACACAGTGCCCTTCTGCGCCGTCGTCATTTCACAGTCTCGCTTTCAGCCAACGTGCCCGGCACCACAAACCCCTGCTCGCGCATATGCTGCCGCGCATGCAGCCGGCTCGGGCATCCGTCGAACCCGCACACCTCGCGCTGCGCCAGCTCATGCAGCAGCGCCTTGCGCGGCTCGCCGACCGGCTCGACGGCGCAGACCTCGCGCCGCAGCCGTCCCAGCTCCATCAACCACTCGCCGGTATCGAGCGGGAGCGCCGCTCCGATCTCCTTGCGCAGCCGCTGCGCCAGCGCCGGGCTCTCGCCGGCAGTCGAGATCGCAATCTGCAGCTCGCCGCGCCGCACCACGCTCGGGAAGTAGTAGTCGCAGAACGGCGGATCGTCGACCGCATTGCACAGAATGTTCGCCGCATTCGCCTCGGCATAGACCGCCCGATTCACCGCCGCCGTCGCCGTCCCTGCCACCACCAGAAAGGCCCCGGCCGTATCACCCGCGCGAAACTCGCGCTGGTGCCACGTCAACAGCCCAGCCTCCGCCCACTCGCGCACACGCGGCAGAGCGGCTGGAGCAATCACTGTGACATGCGCCTCAGCCTGCAGCAGGCTCTCGATCTTCGACTCCGCAATATTCCCCGCGCCCACCACCACACAGGGCCTGGCAGCGAGTTTGAGGAAGATGGGAAAAAGAGACATTTGAGTTCCGAATAAAGCTAGTGTTTCGGTGAAGGGTTCGAGTCGTAGCGCTCAGTAAAGACAGCGATGGTAAGACTGCGGAGCTTGTCTTCCGGGCTTTGCTCGGGAGTATGCGCTGGACCGGCTGTGACGTCGGTCTGCCTAAGCAGTATATGCAGGCGAAGACCGAGACGTGGCAGGTCGAATATTCGCTCCGGGCCATAGAGCGAACTAGTTGGCCCGTGTACCAAGTCCCAAGCGAGAAACATGAACGGCTGCGGTCCATGCCAGTTACCGCCAGGGGCGAGCAAATTATGTTCGCAGCGGTCTTCGCTTGGCCGATACAGAGAAAGATCAACCCCGTCTGTATCCGCTTCAACACCGTTGCACTCAGGTGTGAATGCAAGAAGATAACGCTGCCCCTTCGCGCGAATCTCAATCGGGCCGGAGATCAGGGACCCGCCTCCAGAAACGTAGCGAATCTCTGTTGGCACACTCGCATTTGAAGCCTTCGACAGAGGGGGGAAAGCCGCGACCAGAAGGAACGTGACTACTCCGCGAACCATGATCTTCTATCCTCCAGCGGTTCAAGCCGCTACTCACAAATGGTGACAAGCAAGCAAACTACAGGCCACTAAATCCTGGAGCTAACCCACATTCGCCGGCACACGTCCCGGCGCCGGATCGCGTTCCACGGCTTCCACCACCGCGCCCGCCAGCTGCGCACGAAGCTCCGCATCGCTGGTCCTCCGGAAGTACGCGCGCAGGTTCTCGCCCTCGGTCCGTGCCTTCAGATAGCCGCGCAGCAGCCGCTCGATCGCCTCCGGACAGTCCTCCGCCGCGGCGCGATAGCCGATCTGCCGCGCAATGCCAGCATGCTCGCCCAGCGCGCCGCCGACGCAGAAGTAAAACGCGTCCACCATCGCGCCGTCCTTCTTCAGCTTCTTGCCCTCCAGGCCGATGTCCGCGATCCAGCTCTGCCCGCAGCTGTTGGTGCAGCCGGTCACATGCAGCCGCAGCTGCTGGTCGAATCCCGGCAGCCGCTCCTCCATCTCGCCCACCAGCCACTTCGCAAAGCCCTTGGTCTCCGCGATCGCCAGCTTGCAGAACTCCGTGCCCGTGCACGCCACCGCACCGCGATAGAACACCGTCGGCTCCACCTGCAGGCCCAGTGCGGCGATCTTCTCCACCACCTCGCCTACCTTCGCGTTCGGGATGTTCACCAGCACAATGTTCTGCCCGATGGTCGCGCGCAGCCGTCCATCGCCGTACTGCTCGCTCAGCGAAGCCAGCGCATGCAGCTGGTCCGGATTCAGCCGCCCGTTCAGCACGGTCGCGCCGATATAGCTCAGCCCCGGCTGCCTCTGCGCGTGCACGCCCACATGGTCGCGGTACACGTCCTCGGCCACCGGGCCCTCCTCGCACGGGTCGAAGCGATAGCCCAGCTTCGCCTCGATCGCCGCCAGCATCGACTCCGCCGTCCAGCCGTGCTTCATGAACAGATACTTGATGCGCGCCGCCGTGCGGCTCACCCGCAGCGCGTCCTGCTCACGGAACACCTCGCACACCGCCTTCACCGTCTCGTAGGCCTTGTCCTGCGGAACGAACGCGTTCAGCCGCACGGCCAGGTGCGGCTCGTTGGAGAGCCCGCCACCCACGCGCAGGCTGTAGCCGATCTCCTCCTTGCCGTCCTTCACGCGCTTCAAGGCCGTCAACGCGACGTCGTTGATCTCCGGATAGCTGCACCAGATCGGGCATCCCGTTACGCTGATCTTGAACTTCCGCGGCAGGTTGTAGAACTCCGGGTTCGCCGTCAGCTTCTGCGCGATCTCCACCGCCAGCGGCGAGCCATCCAGCAGCTCATGCCCGTCCAGCCCGGCCAGTGGACACCCAGTCACATTGCGCACCACATCGCCGCACGCGCCCTTGGGCGAAAGGCCAATCTCCGTCAGCGCGTCCACCACCTCCGGCAGCGCCTCGATCGTCAGCCAGTGCAGCTGGATGTTCTGCCGCGTCGTAATGTCGGCCACGCCGCGCGCATACTTCGCCGTCAGGTCGGCGATGGTGTGCAGCTGGTGCGCGGTCAGCAGCCCGTTGGGCAGGCCGATGCGCATCATGAAGTAGTCGCTCGCCTTGCCCTCGCCGCCGCTGCCCCCGGTGATGCCCGCGCCGTCGCCCTGCGTGTAGATGCCCCACCACTTGAAGTAGAGCCCCGTCCACTCCGGCAGCACGCTGGCGCGGCCCTCGCGCGCGAACTGCCGCACCTCGTCCCAGGCGTTCCACGGGTTCTTCTCCAGCTTCAGCCGCTCGGCGCGCTGCGCCTTGGTTTCCTTGGCAGGGGCTTCTTGGCTCGGTGCCGCCGGCTTCGGCACGGCGTCCGCCGGCGTGGTCGTATCGCTCAACGCATCTCTCCAGTCAGAAAGCAAAAAGGCCCACGCAACTCGTCGTGGGCTCTTGCGGGACATCCTTCGAACGCCGTGCTCTCAACGCGGCACAGCGGCGGAAGCCTCAAGGCCGAGGCGCGTACAACATTCGGTGCCACGCGGCAGGCTCATACCTCAAGGGTAGAGGCAGCCGCTCCGCGCGTCAATCTGTCCGCCCCATGCCTCACACCGTCGAAAGGTCGGTACCCTTCGCCTCGCGCCCCAGTGCTGTAAACAGCGCCACCGCCAGCGCCACAAACACCACCGTCCAGGACATCACCGGCGTCAGCCGCCCGCCATAGAGCGTCTGCGCAAAGTGCGCCTGAAACTTGCTGTTGCGCGAGCTCAGCACATTGCCCAGCTGATACGCCAGCCCGGGAAAGATCGCCCGCAGCGCCGGCGGCGACATCTCGTTCAGGTGCACCGGGATCACCCCCCACGCGCCCTGCACCATGAACTGCATCAGGAAGCCGCCCAGCGCCAGCAGCACCACCGTATGGCTCCACGCCCACAGCGGAATCATCGGGATCGAGAGCAGTGCCGCGGTCACAATCGCGCGCCGCCGGCCCACCCGCTCCGAGTAGCTCCCGAACCACATCCCACCAAACACCGCCCCCACATTGCCCAGGATCGATACCAGCGACACCAGCGCCGGCTTCAGCCCGTGGTCATGCTTCAGGAACGTCGGGTAGAGGTCCTGCGTGCCGTGGCTGAAGCTCATAAACGCCGTCATCACCAGCGTCAGGTAGGCCAGCTCCGGCAGGTGCTTCAGCATCGCCGTCCCGTGCCAGCCGCTGCCCGCCAGACCCTTGTGCGCGCGCCCGGCCAGCCACGCCGGCGACTCCTCCGCCCGCGCCAGCAGCACCAGCACCAGCAGCGCCGGCAGCGCGCCCAGCACAAACAGCATCCGCCACGCCGTAAAGTTGCCCACCCCATGCATATACGGGAACAGCAGGTACAGCAGCGCGGCCAGGATGTTGCCGCACACATAGCCCTCCTGCAGCAGGCCGGAGAAGAAGCCCCGGCCCTCGGCCGGCAGGCTCTCCAGCGCCAGCGCCGCGCCCACGCCCCACTCCCCGCCCATCGCCACGCCGAACAGCGCGCGCGTCGCCAGGAAGATGCCAAACGTCGGCGCAAACGCCGAGGCGATGGCGAACACCGTAAAGCTCACCACGTTCAGCATCAGCACCGGCTTGCGCCCGAACCGCTCCGCCAGCATACCGAACAGCACCGCGCCCACCGGCCGCATCAGCAGCGTCCAGAAGATCGCGCGCGTCGCCGACTCCAGCGTCAGGTGGAAGGTCGCCGCGATCGCGTCCAGACAGAACGTGAGCAGAAAGAAGTCGAAGGCATCGAGCGACCAGCCCAGGAAACAAGCGGTAAACACCAGCCGCTGTTGGGGGGTAAGGGTGCGAAACGGCTGTGCCAGCGCCATAGTGCCTGAGGCCTCCGCGTACAAATCAAGAAGTCAGCCTCGGGGCTGCGCAACCAGCATACCCTCTACCGCCGCGCTCAGTCCCTTACAGCTTGGCGCGCAGCGGGATGCCCGGGTCCACGAACGGCATCTCCGCCGCCGCGGTCTCCGACTTCAGCACCTGGTGGTGCAGGCAGTAGAGCGCCAGCTCCAGCCGGTCCGACACCCCCAGCTTGTCGTAGATCTTGCGCAGATAGTTCTTCACCACCTGCTCGGTCGTCCCGATCTGGTAGGCGATCTCCTTGTTGCGCATCCCCCGTGTAATGCACCCGATAATGGCCAGCTCTTTTTCGCTCAGCTTCGGCTGCACCCGCGGATTGGTCAGGATCGACGCCTGCGCACGGTAGGCGTCGATCACCCAGCTGATCGACTGGTTGTCGATCCACGTCTCGCCCGCGGCGATCTTGCGCACACACTTCACCAGCAGGTCCGGCGAGATCGACCGCGGCACCACCCCGCGCACCCCGCGCCGGTACAGCTCCACCGTGCTGCCCTCGTCGCTCTCCGAGACCTGCACGATCAGCTTGGCCTGCGGCGCGCGCTGCATGAACTGCGGGATCGCATCCACCGTGCCGGAGATCAGCGCGCCCTCCAGCAACACCACGTCCGTGGGATAGCGCTGCAGCGCGCCATACAGGTTGTCCAGCGTCTCGGCCTGCGCCACCACGCGGATGTCGTCCTCCACCGCGAAGACCTTGCGCATACCCACGCGGTAGATCGCCTGCGAGTCCCCCAGAATCACACGGATCGAACTCGACGAAGCGTCCTCGACGCCGTCCCCGCTGACGAGTGCGTCCTTCTTGGCGAGTGCGTCCTTGGGTTGGGCCCGATGGTTGACTTTGTGATTGCCGACCAGCACATCTTCACTCATAGTTGCTCTGCTCGCAAGGAATATTCGTCGATTACCGCTGCCGCGCTCCGCTTTCCGCCGCTCTCCGCATGGCGCACGATCCGCCCCACGCAATGCAGCACCACATCCTCGGTCCCACCCATCATCGCCGCCGGCAGGTTCAGCCGGAACTTCACCTGCGTCCCGACCGCCGGCGCGTCGTCGGCCACAAACAGCATTCCGCTCGCCGAAACGTTCTCCGTCACCGCCCGGCACTCGCCATCGGGCGTGGAAAGCACAATGTCCAGTTGCAGAGGAAACCGTACCGCCGTCCGCACCGGTACGCTATCGATCGAAGGGGGTGAGGTCACAGGCGTCTCCTGACGGGCATGGCTCTGGGTCCTGCGTGCATTGCTCTGGTTCCCTGCGCGTTCAGATTGCAAGTGTGCGTTGCTAAAGTTTCCTGCTGCCATTGCGCTGTCGACGAACCCGACCCGGTTGACGGCCCCGTCGGCTCCCACGTTCGCAATTCCCCATTCTACTGCACCTCCTGCCTTTTCCTGCTCACCTTTTCAGCCCGCCGAGTGGGGCGGCGGCGAGCGGCGGCCGTGCCCCGCGGTCCAGCGCGCGGCCGTTGCGGTTTTGCTCAAAATTCGCGATACTTAGATGTTCCGGAGACGGTCTCCGCCGGTCCGTGTCGATCCGCCTTCCCCGCGCCTGAAAACGCGCATATCGGGACCGGCGGTCCACCTTACCCCGCCGGCATACAAGCCCAGAACGCATTTACGTTTCGAGAGGATTTCCCCTGTGTTGATGATTCGTCTGGCGCGCGTCGGCGCCCGCAAGCAGCCGCATTACCGCGTTGTTGTCATTGAGAAGGACCGCGCCCGCAACGGCCGTTCCGTGGAGGTGGTGGGCACCTACAACCCACGCACCAACCCTGCCAGCGTGCTGCTCAAGCGCGACCGCATCGAGTACTGGACCGTCCGCGGTGCGCAGATCTCGGAGACCGTCGCCAAGCTGCTCCGCAACTACCCCACCCCCGCTGAGCTCGAGGCGGCCAGCGCCGCCGCTGCGGCTGCGCCCCCGCCTCCCGCGGCCGTCGCCGAGCCGATTGCCGAGCCGATTGCCGGGCCCCTTGCGGCACCCGCGGCTGAGCCGGAGACCGAGGCCGTCGCCGCGCCTGCCGCCTAAAGTAACCGCCCCGATGTGTACTTCGGGTAGCTGCCACCTGTGCCTAAAGAGTCGGCGACGGAACTCCGTTCCTCGCGTACACTTCTGCCTACAAGCACGCTCGGCCCAACAAAGCCAGTTGGGACAACGGATCGCGTAAGCGATCCCGCAATGGTTGCTATTCGTACGCGAGGCGCCAACTCCTCGGAAGAGCAAAGACCGGTCTCCACCATCACGAGGGGCCGGCTACCTCCTCCGAAGCGCTTTCGCGTACTTCCCAGAGGTGTACGCGTGACCGAAACTTCCGTACCGGTCGCCAGCGAATTCGCTGCCGCCGAAATGCAGAGCCTTGTCGTCCGTATTGCCCAGGCCTTGGTAGACGATATCGACGCTGTCCAGGTCGATGTTCTCCACAACCAGGACTCGACCGTGTTGCGCCTCCGTGTGTCTCCCGCCGATATCGGCAAGCTCATCGGCAAACAGGGACGCACCGCACGCTCGCTGCGCACCATCCTCAGCGCCGCCAGCATGAAGCTGCAGCACCGCTTCGCGTTGGACATCGTCGAGACCGGTCGCCCTGGCTGACCCCGTATCGCTGGGCCTGCGGTTTCGCCGCGGCCGGCGAGCGGACTGTAGGACGGCGGGCGGACTATGGACGATGAGCCGCCTGTGAACCCCGCATGAACCCAGCCGCGCCATCCTCGTGGGTCGCCATCGCCCAGCTGCTGCGACCCCAGGGCCGCCGCGGTGAGCTGCTCGCCGAACCCCTCAGCGATCTGCCGGAGATCTTCGCCGCCGGCCGCGAACTCCGCCTCGCCCCACCCGGCTCGCTCTCGCCCTCCGCCTCCGACCCAATCCACAACATCGAACCCCGTCGCATCGAGGCCCACTGGCTGCCCACCGGCAGGAACGCCGGACGCATCGTGCTCAAGCTCAGCGGCTGCGACTCCATCGCCGCCGCCGAGGCCCTCGCCGGCCACCAGGCCCTGGTCGCCGCGGACTCCCTGCCTGCGCTCGGGCCCGACACCTTCTTCGTCGGCGACCTGCTCGGCTGCACCCTCTTCGACCGAGACACCCCGCTCGGCGAGGTCGTCGACATCGAATTCGCCACCGCGCCCGACGGCCGCACCCGCCTCGCCGACGCCGCCCCCCTGCTCTCCATCCAACCGCTCGGCACACGGCCTTCCCAGAATGAGCTCCCTCCCGTTCTGGTCCCCTTCGTCCGCGCCTGGCTCGAGACCGTCGACCTGCCCGCCCGCCGCATCGTCATGCACCTTCCCTCGGGCCTCTTCGACGAACCCACCGCCTAGGCGCCTTCGCGTCCTTTGCGTTCGCAGTTGTCTTTCGCCTTTCGCCGTACACTCAACCTCGGCACCCGCCATGCGCTTCGACATCGTCACCATCTTCCCCGACTTCTTCCGCTCCCCGCTCGAGCACGGCGTGGTCGCGCGGGCGCTGCGCTCCGGGCTCGCCGAGGTCCGCACCCACGACCTCCGCGCCTACACCCACGACCGCCATCGCACCGTCGACGACCGCCCCTTCGGCGGCGGCGAGGGCATGGTGCTCAAGCCTCAGCCCATCTTCGAGTGCCTCGAGGCCATCCCCGTCCCGCCCCTGCGCGGCGACCGCGCTCTACAGCCCGCCGCGCCGCTCGTCTTGCTGCTCTCCGCACAGGGTCGCCCCTTCACCCAGGCCACCGCGCGCCGCCTCGCCGCGCTCGACCGCATCGTGCTGCTCTGCGGCCGCTATGAGGGCGTCGACGAGCGCGTCAGCCAGCTGCTCTGCGATGAGGAGGTCTCCATCGGCGACTACGTCCTCTCCGGCGGCGAGCTCGCCGCGGCCGTCGTCGTCGATGCCGTCGTCCGCCTGCTGCCCGGCGTCCTCGGCCACGCCGACTCCAGCCGCTACGAGAGCTTCGGCGAAGGCGATACAGAAGCAGTCGCCGCAGAAGAGAATTGTCATCCTGAGGACCCTGACCCAACCGCGGATTCGGGTGCCCCGGGTCCGGACTCTCGGACCCGGGTTGCAGGCGGCACCGTCCCCCGCGCCACCCACTCCGCCGGTGGCCTGCTCGACTACCCCCACTACACCCGCCCCGCCGAGTGGCGCGGCCTCGCCGTGCCCGCGCCTCTGCACAGCGGCGACCACCTCGCCGTCCGCCGCTGGCGTCGCCATGCCGCGCTGGCCAAGACCCTCGCCCATCGTCGCGATCTTCTCGACCGCGCCCTCACCCTCGGAGAGCTCAGCGACAGCGACCGCGAATACCTCGCCGAACTCGGCTACACCGGCCCCGCCGGCTCCTGATCTTTGCCTTCGCGATCGGATCGAAAATTTTCATCTCGACCGGAGCAGGACGGCTCGATCGTCCAGCGCAGCGGAGAAGCCTGCCCTCAGCGAAGCCGAAGGGTCCCGCATCTCTGCCGCCCCCGCATCTCTGCCGCCCCCGCTTCGCTGACGCCCCGCTTCGCTGACGAAAGTTGCGTTCGAGCAACACGCTTTCTATAATCCGCATCATCCCACCAAGCGCTGGGCAACCCAACAACCGGGCCGTAAATGGACGAACTTCCCCCGTCCCCTGCCCTCCATCTGCGCTAAGCTGGCCATCTGCGCTAAGCTTGGTTAGACATCAGCAATCTACGAGGAGTTCTCTTTATGAAGAAGGTCGTTCTTGCCTCCCTGCTAGCCGTCGCCGCCGCGATGCCTGTCTCCCTCGCGTTTGCTCAGCAGCCGGCCGCCGGTCAGGTGCAGATGTCCGACGACGAGTACAAGCTCTACAACGCCGCCGCCACCGCGACCACGCCTGCGGCCAAGGTCGCCGGCTTCCAGGCCTACCTCAAGGCCTACCCCAACTCCGCCGTCAAGGCCGACGTGCTGGTCAAGATTCTTGAGGCCGAGGCCGGCACCGGCGATAAGGCCGGCATCCTCAGCGCCGCCGACCAGGTGCTCGCCGTCGACCCCAACAACCTCGAGGCCCTCACCTACGAGACCCTGCTACGCCGCCAGGACGCCGACGCCCTCACCGATCCCACCGCCAAGGCCGCCGCGCTCGATGTCGTCGCCGGCTACGCGCAGAAAGGCCTGGCCGCGCCCAAGCCCGCCGGCGTCTCCGATGCCGACTTCCAGGCCATCCGCGCCCGCGCCGTGCCGCTGCTGCAGAGCGCCGTCGCCGACGACGACCTCGCCAAGAAGGACAACGCCGGCGCCATCGCCGCCCTCAAGCAGGAGATCGACGCCGCACCCGACCAGACCAAGACCCCCAGCCAGGTACTGCAGGACGTCTACACCCTGGCCAACGCCTACTACACCTCCACCCCGCCCGACTACCTGAACTGCACCTGGTACGCCACGCGCGCCGCCGCCTTCGCGCCCGACCAGTACAAGGCCATCATCCAGCCCGTCGCCAACTACTGCTACAAGAAGTTCCACGGCAGCCTGGACGGCTACCCAGCCGTGCAGACCGCGGTGCAGACCAACCTCGATCCGCCCGCCGGCTTCCTCGACACCATCAAGCCCGCGCCCAAGCCCGAGGACTACGTCAAGCAGCTAATCGCCTCCACGCCCGACCTGGCCACGCTCGCCATCAGCGACCGCGAGTTCGCCCTGCAGTACGGCACCCAGGCCGACGCCGACAAGGTCTTCGACTCCGTCAAGGGCAAGTCCGTCGAGCTGCCCGATGTGCTCGTCATCGCCGCCACCGCGGACGCCGTGCAGGTCGCCGTCTCCGACGACGCCGTGCAGGGCAAGGTCGCCGACTTCACCTTCACGATGAAGGAGCCGCTCAAGACCGTCCCCGACGTCGGCAGCAAGGTCACCCTCAACGGCACCTATGCCAGCTACACCCAGAAGCCCCTCATGATCACCATGAGCGACAGCTTCGTCGTCGAAAAGAAAGCGCCGGCCAAGGCGCCCGTGCGTCGCCGGCCCACCCACTAAAGCATCTTGCATGCCCACCACCGCCATCGGCCTCCTCCGGGAGGCCGATGGCTTGTGCGAGACTCCTCCCATGCAGCCAGCGAAGCCGCAATCGCCAAATCCGCGTCCCCTTGCAGCGTTCGCGGTAGGCTGGCTTCTGGCCTTCTCCGTCGCAATCCCCCTCCTCGCCCAAACCCCGCCGGCCAACGGCCCCGTACCCATGCAGGCCGAGGAGTACAACGCCTATACGAAGGGCGTGCAGACCACCAACCCCACCGCCAAGGTCGCCGCCTTCGAGGACTACCTGCGCGCCTACCCCAACTCCGCCGTCAAGGCTGACGCCCTCGAACAAATCCTCTACCTCGACAGCCAGATCGGCGATGAGGCCGCCACCCTCAACGCTGCCGATCGCGTGCTCCAGATCGACCCCAACGACCTCCGCGCGCTCACCTTTTACGTCTACTACCACCGCGCCGACGCCAACCGCCTCACCGATCCCACCGCCAGGGCCGCCGCGCTGGCCGACGTGGCCGCCTACGCGCAGCGTGGCCTGCACGCTCCCAGACCAGCCAATATGTCGGAGCCCGACTTTACCGCGCTCAAGAAAGCCGCCCTGCCCATCTTTCAGAGCGCCATCGCCGATGCCGCCCTGGCCCGCAAAGACAACACCGCCGCCATCGCCGCGCTCAAGGCCGAGCTAGACGGCGTACCTGTAGCGCAGACGCAGACCGTAGGTCCGGTGCTGCAGGACGTCTACGTGCTCGCCCAGGCCTACTCGACGGCCACCCCGCCCGACTATCCAAACTGCGCCTGGTACGCCACCCGCGCCGCCTTCTTTGCGCCCGAAGCCTTCAAGCCCCCCATGCAGCAGCTCGCCACCTACTGCTACACCAAATCGCAGGGCTCCGCGCAGGGCTACGCCGCCATGCAGGCCGCAGTGCAGACCAGCCTCGACCCGCCCCCCGGCTTTTTCCCCTCGAATCCCTAATCTCCTGCCCACCTCCATACCCCTTTGGCGGAATAATTTTTCGCCTGCGCCGCTGCTTTCCTGTAGCCAAACTGTCGCCGCCATATGAGAATGTCGGCATATGATCCGACCGCGTCTGCAATGCGTCGCTTCGTGCCTGCTTTCGGTGGCGCTCGGCTTGAGCGCGCTCACCGCCGCCTTCACCCTCGCCCCGGCGGCCCATGCCCAGGCAGACAAGTACAAGCCCCTCACCGTCGATCAGACCGTCGGCCTGCTGCAGGGTGGCCTCACCAGCACCCGCATCGTCGCGCTGGTCTATGACCGCGGCGTCGACTACACCCTCACCGGCGCCATCCAGTCCCGCCTCACCGACGCCGGCGCGGACTCCGCCGTGCTCACCGCCATCCGCGGCAACTACCGCTCCACCCACCGCGAGACCACCAACGACACCGGCCTCTCCCTCGCCGACACCCTCAAGTTCGTCCAGACCCAGATGAACCAGTACAACACCGTCGATGAGGTCGATCACGTCCACGACAGCGCCACCAACCAGGACTGGACCAACCACTTCATCCTCCAGATGACCGAGACCGCCGTCGACCCCGAGACCTGCCATCTCGGCTACCACTGGAAGGAGACCCTCAACGGCAAGGTCGATAAGGACGACGACACCGTCGGCTTCTACTTCAAGGACGTCGTGGACATCGTCGTCTGGACCGGCTCCCAGGACACCAACAAGGCCGATGCCGACGCCGGCCACCCCACCTGGACCGTCAATACCAGCCCCACCTACTACGCTGTGATCGTCCGCCGCAGCGACGGCAAGAACAACGAGCTGTACTTCTACGACCAGTCCATCGCCAACCGCGTCGCCGCGAATCTCGCCCACGCCACCCTGCTCTGCGGCGGCTCCGTCGCCACCCCCCAGGGCGCGACCAACGCGCCCGCCGGGCAGCTGCCCCCCACCCTCGCCGACGCCCTCAAGTTCGTCCAGGACAGGATGCAGAGCACCGTCGATGAGGTCGACCACGTCCACGACAGCGCCACCGGCCGCGACTGGACCAACCACTTCATCCTCAAGGTCTCCGAACCCAACGTCGACCCCTCCACCTGCCACCTCGGCTACCACTGGACCGAGACCCTCAACGACAAGGTCGATAAGGACGACAACTCCGTCGGCTTTTACTTCAAGGACGTGAAGGAAGTGATCGTCACGACGGGCGCCGACGATACCAACCAGACCGACGCCGCCGCCGGCCATCCCACCTGGAGCGTCACCACCACACCCGCGTACTACGCCGTCATCGTCAAGCGCAACGACAACCGCACCAACGAGCTCTACTTCTACGACCAGGAACTCGCCAACCGCCTCGCCCGCGCCCTCAACTTTGCCACCAAGCTCTGTGGCGGCGCGGCCGGCCAACCGTTCTGACCTACCTTCTGTAAGCGAGGGCCGCCCCGTCCGAAGCGTCCAAGGAATGATGCCGTCCCGCCGAATCCGCCGTCTCGCCCCGCTCGGCCTCTTCCTCCCGCTCACCCTGGCTGTGCATAGCGTCCGCCTCGCCGCGCAGCAGGTCTCCCGGCCCCTCAGCCTCGACCAGACCGTCACCCTGGTGCAGGGCGGCCTCACCGACCGCCGCGTCATCGATATCGTCGAGGAGCGCGGCGTCGACTACCCGCTCAACGCCTCCGCCCGCACCCGGCTCGATGCCGCCGGCGCCGATGCCGCCGTCGAGACCGCCATCGACCGCTGCTATCGTCCGCCCTCCGCGCCCATCCTCCGCTCCGACCCCTCCACGCCCACGCCCTCCCTCGCCGATACCCTCCACCTCCTCCAACAGCAGCTCTCCCAGCAGGGCGTCACCGCCTACACCGCCTTCTACCACGACACCTCCGGCCAGAGCCCCGACTGGACCAACCGCTACGTCTCCACCGCCAGCAACGTCCTCGCCGACCCCGCCACCTGCCACATCGGCTACCACTGGCGCGCCACCCGCGACGACGCCGTGCTGCAGGACCAGCAGAGCGGCTTCCTGCTCAAGAACGTCCTCAGCGTCTCGCTCCTCACCCGCGGCCAGGAGCTCAAGGCGTTCGACGCCTCGCTCGACAAACCCAGCCTCTACGCCCGCATCGAGCCCGCCATCTACGCCGTCCAGGTCCGCCGCCCCAATAACGTCATCAACTCCTTCTACTTCTACGACGAGACCCTCGCCAGCCGCGTCGCCAACGAGCTCAGCCTCGCCGTCCAACTCTGCGGCGGCGGCGAGCACGGCGCCTTCTGACCTTCGCCGCTCTGGTCAAACCAGCCGCTTCATAGGAAGATGGTGGCTGATGGCTTCCCGTATCTCCACTCTCGTTCTGCTGCTTCTGCTGACCGTAGCAGCCCTGCTGGCCGCGCCCTCCACCGCCCTGGCCACGCCGCCTGCCGCCGCGCAGCAGAGCTACAAGCCCCTCACCCTCGAGCAGACCGTCCAGCTGCTCCAGGGCGGCCTCACCTCCAAGCGCGTCGTCCAGCTCATCGACGAGCGCGGCGTCGACTACCGCCTCGACGCCACCACCATCAATCGCCTCAGCGCCGCCGGCGCCGATACCTCCGTCCAGGCCGCCGTCGCCGTCAACTACCGCGGCAGCCAGCCCGCCGTCACCGTCCCGCCCGCGCCGGCCTCCAACGCCTCCCTCGCCGACACCCTCAACTTCATCCAGCAGAAGCTGGTCGAGCAACCCACCATCAACTTCACCAGCAGCAGCCACGACACCGACAACAAAGTCGCCGACTGGACGGTCAACTTCAGCACCGAGTACACCCGCGTCTCCGCGGACCCCGGCCAGTGCCGCCTCAACTTCCACGTCAAGGTCTTCAAGAACACGACCGTCACCTCCGAGCAGGACCTCTGGATTCCCTTCCATGACGTCACCGACGTCACCATCCGCACCGCCGCCGACGAGCTCAAGGAAGGCAACACCAACTCCGGCCACACCTCCTGGGTCACCACCGTCACCCCGCAGGTCTTTGAGGTCGTCGCCCTGCGCGCCGGCAACAAGCAGAACTTCGTCGACTTCTACGACCAGCAACTCGCCGTCCGCGTCGCCCGCGCCATGAGCCACGCCGCCCAGCTCTGCGGCGGCGGCAGCAAAGACCCCTTCTAGCGCCCCACACACAATTGTCATCTCGACCGAAGCAGGACAGCTTTACCGTCCTGCGCAGTGGAGAACCCTGCCCTGAGCGAAGCCGAAGGGACCCGCATCTCCCGCCTCCGCCGCACAGGGACATAATCGGAGCTTTCCCGGAGGCTTTTCGGCGGAACACCAAGGATTTTTCTCAATCCACCGCGCCTCTCACCGCATAATGAGAGAAATCCCACCGGAGCCTTCCCTTGCTCGCTCGCTCGATCCGGCCGCTGCGCACCCTCGCCCTCTGCCTCGCCCTCGCCTGCCTCCCGGCGATGCAGCCCGCGCACGCGCAGACCTACACCCCGCTCACCCTCGACCAGACCGTCGCGCTCATCGGCGGCGGCCTCACCTCCAAGCGCGTCGTCACCCTCATCACAGAACGCGGCGTGGACTATCGGCTCACTCCCACGGCCATCGAGCGCCTCCACAACGCCGGTGCCGACGCCGACGAGATCGCCGCCATCGGCACCAACTATCGCGCGCCCGCACCCCAGCCCGCACCCAAACCCGACGCCTCCTCCGCCTCCCTCGCCGACACCCTCCAGTTCATCCAGACCCACCTGAACCAGCAGGGCGCGGTCAGCTACTCGGTACAGTTCCACGACCGTGACGGGGCACTCGGCGACGGCACCAACGTCAACGTCTATGAGGCCAGCCGCGTCGTCGGCAACGCATCCAGCTGCCGCATCGACTTCCACTGGAAGGCCACCAAGGACGGCGAAGTAATCCAGGACTTCGATGCCTGGGTGCCCCTGGGCTCCGTCGTCAATGTAATAGTCGCGACCGGGCAACAGCAACTGCGGCCGATAGATACCGCCGCCGGCCATCCCAACATCGACTACACGTTCAGTCCGATGATCTATGTTGTCAACATCATTTTAACTGGCAATATCTCCGAGTCGTTCGTCTTCTACGACCAGGCCGAGGCCGACCGCGTAAGCGCCGCCATCATCCACGCCGCCAAGCTCTGCGGCGGCGCCAAGGGCGTCTTCTAGCACGATGAGAGCGTCACTGCGCACCCTCGCCCTCTGCCTCGCGCTCGCCTCGGCGATGCAGCCCACCCAGGCCCAGACCTACACCCCGCTCAACCTCGACCAGACCGTCGAACTCATCGGCGGCGGCCTCACCTCCAAGCGCATCGTCACCCTCATTGCCGAGCGCGGCGTGGACTATCGACTCACACCCACCGCCATCGAACGCCTCAAGTTAGCCCATGCCGACGTCGATGAGATCGCCGCCATCGGCACCAACTATCGCGCCCCCGCACCCCAGCCGGCCCCGGCAACCAAACCGAATGCCAGCTCCGCCTCGCTCGCCGACACCCTCCAGTTCATTCAAACCGAGATGAACCAGCAGGGACCGGTCCGTTGGTCGAATGGCTTCCACGACCGCGACGGCAAACTTGGCGACGGGACCATCGTCCGGGTCGCTACCGTGAGTGCGGCTGTCGCCAGCCCTTCCACCTGCCGCATCGACTACCATTGGAAGATTGTCCAAAACGGCGAGGTAAGACAGGATTTCGATACGGGGTTTTATCTATCGAATGTAGTCAATGTGAGCGTACCCACAGCAGAGCAGGACATGCGAAGGACCGACACAGCGAACGGCCATCCCGATCTCGACTACACATTCAGTCCGAACGTCTATTGGGTCAGCGTCGCTACCACCAGCAATGACATCGACCATAGCCACTTCCCCTTCTACGACCAGGCCGAGGCCGACCGCGTCAGCGCCGCCATCATCCACGCCGCCAAGCTCTGCGGCGGCGCCAAGGGCGTCTTCTAACCCAAATGATCCGACCACTGCGCACCCTCGCCCTCTGCCTCGCGTTCGCCTCGGCGATGCAGCCCTCCCACGCCCAGACCTACACCCCGCTCACCCTCGACCAGACCGTCGAACTCATCGGCGGCGGCCTCACCTCCAAGCGCGTCGTCACCCTCGTCACAGAGCGCGGTGTGGACTACACCCTCACCCCCAACGCACTCGAACGCCTCAAGACAGCCGGTGCCGACGCCGACGAAATCGTCGCCGTCGGCACCAACTATCGCGCCCCTGCGCTCCCAGCTGACGTCTCGTCGGCCTCCCTGCCCGAGACCATGCAGTTCATTCAAACCCACATAGCGCAATATGCAACCGTCGCCTACTCCTTTCATTCCCACGACCCCGACGGAAGGCACACCGACATCAACAACACCAAGGCGTTTCAAATAAGCCGAGTCGTCGCGAACCCCTCGAACTGCAGCATCGGCTTCCATCAGAGGAGTATGCAGAACGGCAAGGTATTTCAAGACCTCAACCAATCTGTGTACCTGTCCGCTGCCCAATTCGCGACGATCGAGACCGGCGAGCAGAAAGAGCAACGGCTGGACGCCGCCGTAGGCCATCCCAACCTCGAGTACACCTTCAGCCCTCGTATCTATTGGGTGGAGACGGAGCCAAGCGGACTCATCGCTTTCCCGTTTTCCGACCCGGCCGAGGCCGACCGCGTCAGCGCCGCCATCGTCCACGCCGCCAGACTCTGCGGCGCCAACCCAACTCCTTAGCTACGGCTTCTCCAGCAGATTCACAAACAGCCGGAACGCCCCCGGCACCGCCTCCGGCAGCTGCCGATACACCGCGAAGGCCAGATACGTCCATCGCCCCTGCCCCAGCCGCACCGTCACTAGCCCTCCGCGCTGCGGCGCCTCCGGTTGCACGCCCTCCTTCGGCGCGCCGGGATCATGCGTCTCGGTGAGCGCCGCGTAGTGCGCGTCCCATGTGCGCAGAAAGCCGTGCCCGCGCTCCTCGAACCAGCCATCGAAGTCCGCCGGCGTGATCTTGTTCGGCGTCGTCAGCAGCGGCGCGTGCGCATCCAGCAGCCGCACCGGGTCGGTCTCATCCACCACCCGCTCCGCATCGCGGCCCAGCGTCAGCGGATACGGCGCGTCCGTCTCGGTAAACTCCGCCGACTGGTACTGCACCACCACGTTGCCGCCCCCGCGCGCATAGTCCAGCAGCGCCTGCGTCGGCGCACCATGCAGCTCGGGATGCGCCGCATACGTCCGCACCCCCAGCACCACACTGTCATACGCCTTCAGCTTCTCCGCCGTCAGGTCGGCCACCGTCAGCATCTCCGGCTTCATGCCGATCGACGCCAGCGCCTCCGGCACCGCATCGCCCGTCCCGGCCACATAGCCGACCTTGCGCGCGGCCGGCAGCTTCAGGTCGACAGGAACGATGCGATCCGTCGCCGGCGTGTAGTAGTTGGTGCGAGGAAGATCGCCATAGCCGACGGGACGGTAGCCTTCGCTGTAGGTGGTGCCGTCTTGCAGTGTCTCCGAGAATTCAAGGGTCGCGGGCTTGCGTGCGCTGAAAGGAACTTCGATAAGAAAATCGACGTGTCCTGGAGGATTGGCGGTCGCTGAAACCGGCAGGCTCTTCCAACTCCGAGGAATTCCCGCCATCTTGCCAGACTTTATATTCGCCCCGACCGGCGTTTCATCGCTTCCGAAGGAAAAGGTCTTCTCTGTGGACGGAAGCACCTGCGCGTGGCGGGAGAGCGAAAGACTGAGCGGCGGAACGATGCTGACCGGCTGGCCGGTGCGGCCCCCGTCGGGCCGGTCCCCGTCCGGCGCGGGATTCGATTCAACCACCGCGGCGGTCACGAGCGGTGTGTCGCGGTAGCGCAGCTCGCGGGTGACCGCAATCGGCGCAGGCGTCTGCGGAGCGTTGCGCAGCGCCGGGTCGAGCAGGTCGTAGTACGGCTGCTCGATGTTGGGCCGCCGAAAGTAGGGGCGTGTAACCGGCGCATCGCGGTGCGCGATAAAACCCTGGTCCATGCGCGGCTCCAGGCGCTCGGTGTCCGCATCGATGACATCGCTGCAGCCGGCACAGGCGACACTCCTGCCGTTGAGCTGGACGGTGGCGCGGACTTCGGCGACGCCCTCGGTACCTCCGCTAAGCCCGCTGAGCTCGCTTACGATCGAGGCGCCCTCACCCGGAAACAGCGCGGCCTTCGGCGGCAGAGCAGAAAGTGCCGGCGGGTGAGCGGCAGAGTCGACCGTCTCGCTGGAGGCAGGTCGATTGGGCGTGAGCCGCGCCTGCAGCGAGAGTCCCAGCGCCAGCACCAGCGCATCGTTCGCCTGCACCCGCTTGATGCGAAGTTCATGCAGCGCGTTCGCCTTCTGGATCGCATCGCCGTTCCATCCGTCGACAGCCTCGATCGTTGCATCGATCTTCTGCAAGGCGCTTGCGAGAAGCGGGGCTATGGCCTCCGGATGTGCGGGGTCGAGCGTTTCGCGTGCCGCTTGTACAGCATGACTGACATAGCTCAGTGAGCCCGGCGGAAACGCGCCCGGCGCCAGCTCGGCGATCCCTTCGATGCTCGTATCGATCCCCTCGAAGAAACTCTCCTCCTTCTGCTTCTGCTTGTCCGCGGGCAGGCGCGAGCCATAGCGGTGGTAGCTCACATCGAACGCCCCCGCCGGCGGCAGGCGCCCGCTGCCGCCACCCACCTGCGACTTCTGCTGCGCCAGCCCGATGCGCGCAAACTGCACATAGCTCCGCGGCGGCTCGCCCGGGCCGGAGAGCAGCGCGTCTACCGTGCCCTCATGCAGCACCACATCCGTCGTCGGCTCGGTCGTCGAAACCACGCCGGTCACATAGTTCATGAACCGTGGCTCCAGGTACTGCCCCGTCGCATAGTCGAACAGCCCCTGCGGCGTGATCGCCTGCTGCGGCACCCGCGCATACACCTTCAGCGGCTGCCACGGCAGGATGCCCTCGGCGGCCATCTCCGGAAACACCGTCGGGTCGGCCGCCGCCCTGAACACCACCTGCGCGATCTCGCCCGACACCTGGTGCTGCCCATGGCCGTCGGTAACGCCGCCGATCCAGGTACTCGTCAGCACCAGCGGCCGGTACAGCCGCACCGCGCGCACCGCGTCATAGAGCACCCGCTGGTACGTCCACTTGGCGAAGGCCTCTTCCTTCGTCTTCGAAAAGCCGAAGTCCACCTCCGTGCCGAAGAACTGGTCGATGCCGGCATAGCGGTCGCAGGAGAGCAGCTCCTGCGTGCGCAGCAGCCCCAGCGCGTCTTCAAAGTCGCCCGTCATCGCGTTCTGCCCGCCCTCGCCCCGCGTCAGCGAAAGGTCGGCGACGCGAGCCCCCACGCCGCGCGAGTACAGCGTCAACATGCCGCCGTCCTCATCGTCGGGGTGGGCCACGATGTTCAGAATCGACGCGCGCGTGCTCAGCCGGCGCAGAATCTGCTCCAGCCCGCGCTCGCCCTGGTCCACCGGCAGCTCGCGCCCATCGCGCGGCTTTACCCGCTCCCCGCGCAGGTTCGCCGGATCGTCGAACTGGTTTGCTTGCCTGGTCGTCTGGGCATACACCCGTGCAAATACGAGCGCAAGGACAATAAGCGCGGCTGGCTTCATGTGTTTTAGATTCGCATACGCGAAGCTTTGACGCACAGTTCGCTTACGCAAGATCTTCAGGCCAGGAGTGGAGCACGGCGTCCAGGGCGGCGATCAGTCCCGGAATCTCTTTCTCGGTGACGCTATAGATGATCTCGTAATTCACATGGATATACCCATGGATCAGCTCGTTCCGCATGGCGTACATGGTCCGGAATGGAATGGAAGGAAATCGCTCGTACGCATCCGGTAACACCTCGCGCAACTGCCGCGAAGCTTCCCCAAGGACCTCAAGCCTGCGAACGACGCCGTCCTGAAGTAGAGGATCGTCGAGAAATTCGGCTTCGCTCTTGCCTGAGACATACTTCTGAATCTGTACAGAGGCCTCCAGCATATGTTCCACATAATCGCGAGCGCGTGCTCTGTGGCGGGTCATACGGGAGCAGCTTCCGACAGCACACTATCGCGGAACTTCGGAGAAAGTCCCTTGGGCGTTTTGAGGTCTACCTTGATCCCGATCTCGTCCTCCAGGGCAAGCTGCAGATTCACGATATCGAACAAGCTCGTCCTCGGCGGCGCGTCCACCAGAATATCCAGGTCGCTGCCCTCGATATCGTCCCCATGCAACGCCGACCCAAACAGACGCGGGTTGGTCATTCCGGATTCGAGGACCAGGCGGCGGATCGTGTCGCGGTGCTGTGCGAATACCTCGGACGGCTTCATGCAGACAGTTTAGCGCGGCCTGTCTTCAGTTCACGCAAGTCTTCGCGATCTGCCGTAAAGGCGAGCTTAATGGCAACGGGGCCGCCCGCGGGCTAGACTCGGGAGCATAGACCCACGGAATCGGAATACTCACGGGATCGGGATACTCATGGGATCGGGATATAGACTCGCGGGATGGCGATAGCTGAGCCCAGACTCGAGCGCACCCTCACCCTGCCCGGCGCGGTCACGCTCAACCTGCTCGACATGATCGGCGTCGGCCCCTTCATCACCCTGCCGCTGCTGCTGGCCGCCATGGGCGGCCCGCAGGCGATGCTCGGCTGGGTGCTCGGCGCGCTGCTGGCCGCCTGCGACGGCCTGGTGTGGGCCGAGCTCGCCGCCGCCATGCCCGAGGCCGGCGGCACCTACCGCTATCTCGCCGCCATCTTCCCCGGCCGCCTCGGTCGCTGGCTCAGCTTCCTCTTCGTCTTCCAGCTCTGCCTCTCCGCGCCGCTCTCGGTGGCCAGCGGCTGCATCGGCCTCTCGCAATACGCCGGCTTCCTGCTGCCGGCGCTCTTCTCCCGTCCCGCGCCCCTGCATGCGTTGCACCTTGGGCCGTACCGCTTCGGCGTCTCCGCCGGCCCCGCCAGCGGGCTCGCCATCGCCGCGCTCGTCCTCGCCGTCGCCCTGCTCTACCGCCGGCTCACACACATCCGCCGGCTCGCCGCCGTGCTGCTGGGCCTGGTGCTGCTCACGCTCGCCTGGACCTGCCTCACCGCTCTGCTGCGCGGCCACCTCGCGCCGGTCTTCGCCTTCCCGCCCAACGCCTTCCACCTCGACCACGCCTTCTTCGCCGGCCTCGGCTCCGCCATGCTCATCGCCACCTACGACTACTGGGGCTACTACAACGTCACCTTCCTCGGCGGCGAGACCCGCTCGCCCGGCCGCACCCTGCCCCGCGCCGTGCTGCTCTCCATCGCCATCGTCGCCGTGCTGTACCTCGCGCTCAACGCCAGCGT
>Ga0116230_10001250_pt1 | contig 23788 bp, 23 predicted proteins | sample S1TSphfallax_3_FD_88678 | JGI IMG/M metagenome (GOLD analysis project Ga0116230, IMG submission 88678) | Host-associated microbial communities from peat moss isolated from Minnesota, USA - S1T2_Fd - Sphagnum fallax MG | ecosystem: Host-associated > Plants > Peat moss > Unclassified | place... | reverse complement strand
GTGTACTTCATTGACTGCTTATCAAATCCTGAACTTTGGTTGTGTGCCTGTGGCAGGCAACAGCTCTTGGAAACAATGGAGGTGAGCTCCATTTTGTGTATTTTCATCGCTTTCTTAGTGTTACAGCCAAGACTATGTACAAAGGTGTGTTTAGGAGGTAGTCAGGAGCAATAGGATGGTCTTTAAACTGAACTGGTTCAGATCCACCTGATTTGCTTTCTACCCACTGATTTTCATTACTTTTTTTTCTTGCTTTGCTTGCCCATTCCCTTGTTTTAGCCTGCATCACAAAAAATAAATTTTGATAAAGAAATTCCTGGAGAGTCTAGAAATTGGTCACAGCTATTAGTTAGAAGTTGTAAACAGATACACTACAGAGGATTAAGAGCATCTTATTTATGGGTATATGGTAGTGGAGGGAGCTCTTGCTTGGTTAGGATCTGCATTTGAATTAGTTACATTGGCAAGGTTCAGGAAGAAGGGTGGTTGATGTAGTGGTTTGGGATCAATGACAGAATTCCATTGTCTATGTCTGTCACCAGGTTGTTCTGCTCCAGTTTGGAATGTTGGGTATAACAGACAATTGTTTTGTATTACAAGATATCTTGGACTGACCAAATATGCAGTCCAAAGGTAGATAAACAGAGATGAAGGAATGCTATGTCTTTTTTGTCTGATTTATGATGGTGATACTGGCAGGGAAGAGGTTGGGTGGTGCACTTTCTCCAGAAGCGTTGAGTTGTTTGCGTGCTGTATTTGCTGTGAAGGACACCATCACAAAGAAAGAGGCAAGAGATATTTGTGCCCTCTCCGGTGCTACCCTTACTCAGGTGTGTGCATTGAAATCCTAATAAATTCCTATTGTGCTGGACATGGAATGTTGTACTGATTCAAACAAAGCCGTTCATATTCATTGCAAGATCTTGCAGAATTTTATTTCCTTGTGTTATGGTATGGTGCATAACCTTAGTAAATGGTTTCCTGGTTTTCTTGACATTCCTCTGTTACCATTGCATCTCATGCAGGTTAGAGAATATTTTGTAACGCAGCGGTCACATCTACGAAATCTGGTGCAGAAGTGCTCTGATGTGGGGGAGAGGAATTTGGTCACAAATGCAGAGGTACAATTGCAGCAGCCTCCAAGTACAGCGACTGCTGAGAGCAACATAGGCTTTACAAAACTCACTGATGGGGAGTCTGTAGACATGCTGCTTGAGTTAATGCGTTCTGAGAGGACCTTCAAAGGGCAAGGACAGCTGCTTCAAGTTATTTTGCAAACTGAACCTGGACTGATCTTAAGGAGGTATGAATGGTCTTTAGAGGTGTAGGGATGTGCCAGAGGAACCTTACTCTTCCAATGCAGAAGGTGTCCCAATGGTTTAGGCTCTTTGAAATTTTGGGTGGAACTAATGTGTGTCATCATATCCAAGAACCTGCTTTGTTTGATTTTGACTTTTTAGCAGTTCACTACAACTGCTGAAGTGTGTTCTGTCAAAGATTTGACTCAGTTTAGCTGACAGCATCTAGAAAGGGCTATTGGTTGCTGTTCTTTTGTTATCTGCATAATGTTTTTAGCCTTCATGCAGACATGGATTGCTGGGAAGGATTGCTGAGGCCATATATGCATATTTAATGGTTCTTTGATTGTGGGGTCCCAAAGTTGGGTTTAGATGATTGTTAGTGCCAAATAGTTCTATGTACACTGTTTATGCTGCAGGCATATAATAGCATCATATCAGTTGGGTTTACAGAGAGTAGACGTGTTTGGGGTTGCTGGATTTCAGGTTTCTGGAGAAAGGGGGTTTAAAGATTGTTTACAGGTGGCTGATCCAAGCCAGCTCAGACAACCAGTCCAGCCTTCTTCAGATATTGCTTGAGGTTTGATGATCTTTTCCCTCTTTACTGCTATGGATGATGCAGAGTGGGGAATGATATGCCAAGGTCCTAAAACACAACATAACGTGCCTTGCATATAATGAAAAATGGAATATGTGAAGTTACTTTGGGCTCCACTACCTTCTCCTGGCACAAATGGAGAACCTGTTATGTTAACTGGCCATGTAATATATATGGCCCAGCAGTCATAATGAAATAGAAGAGCTGATGGGCAGCCATCCAGTTCAAAGGGACAGGTGACAAGTTTCCAGTCTGGTTGGGCCACTGGTAGGCAATGTCTTTGTGCTCAAAAACCTGAACCCTAGCCCTTATTATTGGTTTTCTGGGTACAATCTGATGGACTCAGGCTCATGTGATGTCATTCACAGGGTCCCCCAACAGCCCACCCATACAGACCCCACCCCGCACAAGAAAATCTGCTCTGACCCATTTAGGTCAGGACACGAATTGAAGCGTTGGTAGACATTACGATGGTCACAACTAGAGGGAGATTATCTTCAATATATGTAGCAATTGCATGGTGTGTTATAGAGTGTCTTTGAACTTATCTTTCCTGGTTGCAGGTATTGTCTCATTTGCCAATGACCCATGCAATTCCCCCTCAGATGTCTGCTTTGTTGCAGCCTGTTAACAAACTCCGCTTTTATCACTTGTCTGGTGAGCTTGCAGCACTTCCAATTTCTAATAGTGTCCCTTCATTCCCCTGTGATTTTTTCACCCTACAGTAGTTCCTGCCCTTATCTGATATTGGAGTCTTGATGGGGGACTTAGATGTTGCCACCTTTGCTCGGGGGTTAATGTCCAAGTGGAGCAAGCTCTTGATGAGTAAGGCTGATGCAAGGAGGACAGCAGGATCTGTTGCACCTGTTACAGCTCCAAAAGGTACATGAGCTGGACTTTGTTATCCTCATTGCAATATTCATCAGGGAATGAGCCGCACTGGCTTAATTGAGGGAGCCATTCCTTGGCATTCTGTGTGATGCCACTGTGTGGGCATCGTGGACTCCAATAAATTTTCATACTTATTTTTTCTTCTGGATTACAAACACCCTGGTGCACTGTTGTTCTATGAATTGGAGAGTGACAATGGCTTGTGCCTTGTTGGCAGATTTGTCAGAGTCATCACCTGGTTTACGGATAAGACAGAGGTCTGTATTCTAATTTTATCACTTTTTGCAATCAGTGGGAATGATAATATACCTAGCATGGCTGCACGCCGTTCAGAAGAATAACCTCATGTAGTCCTATTCAGTTCCACAACTGTGCTGGGATGATTTATTAGCAATTTTGATGACAATTTTTTTTCAGAGGCTTGGGTACCAATGTGCTATCAATCCCATTCTGTGTACAGCTTGTATAGTTGTTCTTTTGTCAGCCCTTTTTGGCCTTTTACATGTGCAGGGATGCTGCAGTTGTGGTTACAGGCTATGACCACCAGAAAAAGAAAACAAAGATAGGTATGTTTAGGCTTTAAATGAATGATTCTTGCCAGAGAACTCACCCTTACTCTAAAGCATTGCTGGATATATAAACATTATGCAACGAAAATGAATGTAAATTCATGTAGTGCTGTTAGGTTTTTGGTGGTCCTGACAGGCGTTGGGCCAGTTATCCTAATTTTAAGAATCACTCTAAAGCATTCCTGGGGATATATATAGCAAACATTATGCAATGAAAATGAATGTAAGTGCATGTAGTGCTGTTAGGTTTTTGGTGGTCCTGATGGGAGTTGGGCCAGTTATATTAATTTAAGAATCACTGGTCTATGTACCAATGGTTTCTTATCCTCTGTGTTTTATAGGGTTGACAGCTGAGGTAGCACAGTCCAAAAATCGAATATCTCCTGCTGCAGAGAAGATGACAGTGGATGAGAAGGCTTCAACTGAGAGGGTGAGTGTATATTGCACAGGTTTTGTTGACATCTTCCAATATGACATTCCAGTTGATAGGAATTGGCAGGATCTTGACATGTTAAAGCTGTCACTGGGGTGCCAACTGGCAGTTCTGGTAGAAAACCACTAGTCATCTTCTACTTTTTCTAGGTTTGCAGGTTGCATGTGTTTGGTGTGGTTTTTTTGCACAAGCTTGTTTTAATGTTTTAAAGTTCAACTGCATGAGTTTCCATGTTTTCTTGAGGATCTTGCAGGGATCCTTGCAGAAAGCTCTGGATGTTCCATCTTCCAGCAATGGTCTGCCAGCATCACCTGTTCCTTTAGCTAGGTAAGACCCATATGTCCAGTATATTATGTGAGACTGTGTTATGACTCCATACTGGAAAGATCTGTATGAACTTGGTGAGATGGGTTATCTGAGTTCCAGCCATGAGCAAGGTGTTCATTCTGCTTCTGTAGATAGGGAAATCTTGAGACTGGTGGATTTTCTTGATTTGACTTTTTGGTTGGTTGCATGCAGGAGCTCTGGTACTTTTCAGGTGTCAGAAAGTGCATCCAGTGCAGTACCAATATCAAGAAAATGGTCTCTCGCTGATCGTATCCTCCTCATTCCTAATGTTATCTGTAGCTTTTGAGTAGCAATCCCTTCTCCTTTCCAGATACTTGATGTTTTTGATTGGCTATGTCTGTCAGTGCTAGCCAATATTATGACTCAATCTTGCCCTGATTTTTTACCACATTGTTTTATACTTAAAACTATACATACTGCCTCAAGTAGTCACCAGTGATGTGCTAAAAGGTGTGCAGGATATCCCCACCAATGCCCTCTGTGTACATGTCTCTGTGCTTGAGGATTAGATGCTTGCTTGCACAGAGGCAAGCAAAACGGAATGAAGCTTACCCTCACAAGCTTTTTGGAGCTTGAAAGAGGATACCATTTTCTGATTAGCTGTCTTTTGAATGGAAGCCAAATTGATGACTAAGTTTTCCTATTTCTTCTGGGAATGCAAGAGAATCTTAGGACACAGATTTTCATATAATCACTTGTCTGATTTTGAGCAGAATTTTTTCACTTATCTGCACCCGCTATTTGGGAGCTGATGAAGTCAGTGGGATGTCATGTCAGCTTGTCACTAGTCAGTACCATTTGATGAAGTTGAGGGTCTTATACTTTGCAAGTGACACTCACAAGGTTATGAGTTATGACCTGGCCAGAACTGACAGATCAGTTCTTGTAAGGTCAGGACACATGTGTAAGTCCTTGACAGGAAATAGAAGCGAAGGAGAGGCGTACAGTGCTACCTGTCGAAGATATGGGGGGTGGAAGTCGCTGGAGAGACATTAATGGGAGGCGTCCAGTTGTGTCAAGAGACAAGATGTCACGACCCCTCTCTGCAGATGAAATTCGTAGAGCCAAACAGCGTGCCCGGCTTCTGCAGGCCCCTACTTCAGGTGTGGGGGTAGACAAGTCTTTAGTCACTCAAGAGCCTGCTCAAGGCCGTGGGAAGCCTACACAAGTTGGTGATGGTTGGTCACTGGACAGATTTACATCTTCTGAGATCGGAGAAAGGGTTCCTTCAGGACATATTGGTGATGCAGAGTCTCTGGATATGCCTTCATCGATGCAATCTGGTAAGGTTTGGTTGCCTTCTTTTGAATAGGTGGGTTGACTTAGAGTGAAATGGTCTTCATCTGCTCTAAACATTGATTGAAAAATAGGAATATCCCTGCTGGCTGATGAAACCAATGAGTCCAATCAACGATGGCAACCAGATTATGGACAGTGGTGTTTCTGCAGATTTCCATTGCTCAAACAGGATATGATGGAAATTTGTAGTGGAGATACATGTTGGTCTCTACTGAGTTAAGTATGTGGTGTTGCTGGAAAATCCAGGACAAAGTAAGATTGAGGGAGTAAAGGAGGAGCAGAATTTAATCATACCAGATTCACAAACTGCTGATGCAACATCAGGAATTGTTGATGGCAACCAAGCAACCTTTCTTTCATGGACTGTTCCACCAGGTAGTTGGGTGCTTTTCCAAGATGTATCTGTAAGTATCCATGATACTTATTTCTCTGTCTAATGCGAGTCAACATTTAATCTCTTCTATGAAATATCAGGACTGTTTCAAGCATGAGGCTGAGAGCTCCATGTGTCAACAGATCCAGAATAAGGATTAACCTTGTTGTCATTTTGTGTTTAGGTACTGTTAGTTTCTTTGCACAATATACTCATTACAGTTCTGTGATGCACCTGCAGAGATGAAGGTCAAAACTAGCTGGGGTTTAGCTGCAGGAGAAGAGAGCAAGGAAATGGAAGCTCAGACTCTTCGTGTAAAACGGGAGGAAGAAGCTGTCTATCCCAATCTGACTTCCATTCCAGCTGACCCTAAAAATGTGTGGGAGGAGGAACCTAGCTATGATGACTCACTGACACCTGTAATTCCAACTGAGAGCACACCAGCAACAGAGATTGAGCATATTGAGCCATGCTTGAATACTGTGAACATCAAGGATCAGAATATCAAAGTTCCAAATACTGACTACAACAACAGTGCCAACAACAGTAGCCTACCAACAGCTAGCACTGTGGGGATGGAGTCAGTTAGCAAGGATGCATCTGCACCTTCACAAGAGGAGAATAGCCATGATCCTCAATTACTTAAATTACTCCTCAGCAATCCAGGCCTAATTTCACAGCTTACTTCCTTGCAAACTAACAGTAGCAATGATGGGAGTGTTTCAGCATTGTTGGAATTTGTTAAAGAAAAAACCATCAATGGCCAGATGCCCAGGTCTGATCATATTGCTCCCAGCAAATTTGGGGTACAGGATCACACATTGACCAGTCCTCACTTGGGGGTTGAGGCAGTGTCACCTATCCTGGATCAGGTGCTGGAGGGCTTGACTTTTCTCTACTTTTCTTGTACTACATTCCTGGCTGCTGAAATGCTACTTTGTGGGGCTCTGCTAAGCTTTTGTCTGAACTGGGAAAAGATTTGATTGTGCTCTATTGTGGTGCCTGATTTGTGCAGCATTCTGATCGAATGAAATGTCAAGAACCTCTTCCTGCTTTGGGGAGTTCTCAAGTGGGTCAGCAGTCTGAAAGGCCTGTTCTAATGGAGAGTAATGGGGGCCAGCCAATCAGTTTGGCAACAAAGCCTGTGGTTGTAGATGCAATGCCCAAGTGGAATTCACCTGGCTGGACTCCAGGTGTGCCATCAGGAACACCTACCCTTACACAAGGAAACAATCCTGCTGAGCACCTTTCCTCAGTACAGCAGCACACAACAGCAGTAAACTGGCCAGAGTCAGCAACTTCGTCAAAATGGCCTCAAGGTTCGGGTTGGCCACAACAAGCAAATACTCATCATCATGCACAGGCAGTATCTGAACAATTCAATACTGCATATGGGAGAGGCAGTCAGCCTCCTCTCATTTTGACTCCTAATGAGCTATCTGTTAGTACAGCTTCTGGGATTCCTCCGCTTTTGAATGTAACTAATGTAGCACTGGGTGGTGCATCCTCCCATTCTGGACAGATGATGATACATAGTGGAGTGTGGCCTGCTGGACTTAGCCATGCAAGTACCCCCGCGAGTAATCATGTTGGTGTACTCCACAATTTGACACAAACAGCTAACCAACGCGTGCTTCCAAACCATAGGCTGAATGTTAGCTGGTCTCACACAGCAGAAATGTCTCAAATCAGACATCAGGTTCCGCAGGAGTTTCAGGAAATAAATGGCAGACTACCCAGAGCTGAAAATCATCCTCCTCCCCCTCCCCCTCCTCCTCCTCCTCCTCCTCTTCCTCCTGCTGCTGCTGTGTGGGCCACATCTCGAGCATCACAATCTTTCCCAGGCCATCTGCCGCCACCTTTACTTTTCAACACTCCTCATAGTCAGTGGTCTGACCCTACTTCTTCTAGGCCTGTTCTTCCTCCTTATGTGAACCGACCACCACCTTCTGGGCAGGACTCCAGACCTCTTTACCACCACCACCACCAGCCAATTTGGCAGCCTATAGTTAGACATCCAGGGAGCAACTGGTGAGGCATGCCCCCACCCTCCCCCTAATCCACCTGTAATACTAGGCAATACAAGAACACCAAAAGTCGGGATCTTCCCTTTGCTTGTTTGTTGCAAAGTGGTGAGTGTAGTGGTTAGTGTTTTGGTAGACAACAAACCTGTGAAGGAAGAAGGCATGTTCCTGGCCATTATGAATTTACTAGTGAAGATGATGTCTGTCCCCCTGACTGATTGATAGCAGGTTTAGGTTCTGTTTCAAAGTGACTGCTTTAATGTGCAGAAAGATTTAAGATTTGAAAGGCAGACTTGCTTCATGCCCATGGAATGTAATTCTGCTGCTTGCAATTTTAAAATAATAGCATTGATTCCACAATACCTTGCACCTGGAATGGGTTTTTCCAGGTGCTATCTATGTGGACATATGTCTTTTACAATTAAGCAGACCAAGAATAAGCCACCCAGTCATTGCACTTTTAGAACCAATACCTTTTGTAGCAAGGCAAATTTGTAATTTACTTTTTGCTTTGGAGAATGTTTTGGGGACTTTCAAAATTATGCAAAATGATGTTTTTTGAGCTTTTTCTAAAACTTTGATGCAGAGCTGCATGTGTGAAGTCTTGAGGATGTATTTCCTTGTTCCCAACCAGTGTTGTGTTTTCTCTCTTGAATTTCAGCTTCATCTCCTTTCTAATATTCCATTGAGCAAGTGCAAATATTTTTACTTAGCATAGCTATTTAAGAGAAAGGGACATGTTTTCATGATATTGTTTTGCTTTAAATGGCACAAATGGTGTATGAATTGTATCCATATTAATGATGGCTTAATCCTCCTGACTTTCTTGGTACAATTGTACAATGTAGTGACCTCTTTAGATTCTCTACATCACTTGTGTGAGAATGTATTGATGTTTTTTTCTCATGGTTGTTTGGAACATATAAGTTTTGTGCAGCTATTGTGTTTGACTTTCATGGGGGCTTTGTTGTATTGCTCTAGCATGTTTTTAATTGAATGCAATCTGAGTTCTTGGTTGTGTTACCCATTTATTCATGTGGGTGGCAACATATTATTGCTGGATTTGCATAATGAAATTAATTTCACATGTCTTGGATTTCATAATTGTATATAATTAGCTTGGATGCAGTTCCATTGAGAGCTATACTTGTGGTGCGCTAGCTCAAAAAACTTTAAGTGTGTGGGAGAAGAGACTGAATATTAGAAGTGATCTTGAAAGTATTTGAACCTATGTTGTTAGCCAGCCAAGCAGATTTCTCTTTACTCCCACAAGAACCCACTGCCATCCAGCACACCAGTCCCACCACACACATAAGGTTCCAAATTGATGGACCAACCACATGTACCTGATAGAAAAAGATGGATGGAATTTTTGGATGCAATCTCTAAGCAAAGTACTAATATAATGAATGTCAATTACGTGATGGGATGAAATTGTCTCCTACTCTACAAAAATGTGGGATTGCCATTGTTGTATAACCTGAGAAATCAGTTATTTCCATGAGAAAGTTTTGCAGGACATTTTCTTACTTTTGTTGCATGTCCTATGTTTCCCCAATGTGTTGAACATTTGCTTGGTTCTTGGGTAACTTGTGGATTGAAACCAAAATGCTCTTTGGTGTTTGGTGCAAAGCAAGACCCAAAAAAGTCAAGCATAAAAGCAATGCAACCTAGTAAAAAATATTCTATGGAAACACTTGCAATTGATGCAAACTCACATGCAACAGCAATGGCAAAGATGATGATGTCTAAGACAGCCTTGATGTCATAGAGAGATGAACAATGCAATGTACCAATGCTACAATCAATGGAAAAGGAGAGAGAACAGGCTACCAAAGAAAAACTTAGCAACTCCAACATTATACCTATAATTATCACATCAATTCAGTTGGACTTTTCATGTCCATATGTTGTACCAAACACCAACATGAACAATTTTGCATCTAAGTACCTCCCTAGGTTGATAGCTTCATCTCTACTTTCTTCCTCTCCTTTTGAGAATTGCAACAATACTTCTTATTACTTCTTGTTCAGCATATTTTCAACATTGAGATTAAGCATTCAAAGGCACATGCCACAAAGCAATGGACATAAGCTACAGAGACAGATTGCACCAACAATCTCTGCAGGAATGTCAGCCATTTGAAGATGATCTCCATCATCTACTTGAAAATATGCAGCTCATTGTGTACCTCATGCCTGTGTAGCAATTCTCTGATCTTGAGATCACTATAAATTTTCCTAGCACCAAGCAAGTCTGTCTACACATTGCACAAGGGCTTCTCATTGAAGACTCTCCTCCCCAAGCATCATCCATGCTCCCACATTTGGCATACATATCCCATGAAGTACTCCCTGTGAAGACATTGCACTCAAAACCATATATTGTTATGGCTACCCTCTAGCAATGCCAATACAGTGGCACATTCATTCTGTACCCTGAAAAAGTAACAGGGTCCCACTGAACATTTTCTGATTGCATTTGTTCAAATAGCTCCATTGCCTTTGGACTTTCCATTGTTTTACATGTGCCAGTGTATCATTCAGCCCAGATGACCACATTGCATGATCGCATCTTGTTGAACACTCTTGGAGCATTCTCCAATGCTTCCACATTGTGATACATGTCAACTAAGCTACTCTGGCAAACATGTTTTCCTGACAACCAATATGAGAACTCCTCTGTTCATGAGCAACATCCACCATCTTCAAGTGCTCACAATCTAGCACAAGCATTGCATATGGGAACAAGTGTAGTGAACGAGAGTTATTTCCAAAGATCTGTTGATAGCAATATAGTGCATGGAGATATGCCTCATCAATTTCATGAATTTCAAGGTCTTTGCAAATGAAGTCTTAGTGCTGGATGCATATCTTCTCAGATAGCATGGAAGGTCCTGCCTTACCTTGACCTATCATTTACATCAATGCTTCATGTGCTTGAATTTTCTTTTGAAATTGTGGGACTCTTCTCATTCTCAAGTCTCTTGGATAAGAAGCCCCATTGCTCTCAAATTTAAGTTTTCTGCCTTTAATCTCACAGCACACCCCCTCTTCTTGTGAAATTGATATTTGCTCCCTTTCCAGTAGCCTTTAATTGGCTGGCTATCATTCCCCTCTGCAGGTTGGCCTGAAGAGCTATCAGTTTCAACAAATAAGGGTTCAATTTAGAAGGAAAGTTTGGAAGTGGTCTCTCAGCTTGTAGACTGTGTGTCATGTGCAAGAACTTTGAAACAGCTTGCAACTCTATTGAGCTTAGCTCATTCACCTCTTAACTTGATACTCAAAACAAGAGCATTTTACCTTGGTCATGTTTTCTTGTTGACCAAATCATGTAGGTCTTCACCTGCTTGTAGGTGATCAAACCATGATGCACTTAGAATTCTAATTTCTGTAGATTGCCTATGAATACCTGAGCCTTTTTCTCATCTTCAGAATGCATAATTTCCTAAAAGCTAGATTCTAGTTGAGCCCCTGTGCCAAACTTCAAAGCTTATTTCTTGCATACCATACTAGGAAAGTCTTGATTTCAGTCGCATTCAAACTGAGCCTTAGTACTCAGATTACATGCCAATCTTCCTTTTCAGTTTTTGTAACATGTGGATTTAAACAGCACCCTCTAACCTAATCCATCACTGAAAAGTTCATCAGGCATCTCATCCTCATACTACATTTTCCACTCAATTTATCTGGACATCATTCTTCTTGGATCCACCTATTCACCAAATTAAAATTGATTTTGGCAGTGGTAGGGAATTGAGGCATTTCTGGACTTATTTGTTGCATTTTCAGCCACATTTCTAGTGTTATTTTCATTCAAGGATTTCAATCCTAGAATTATTGAGTGTTATACAATACTTCTCATGCATCTTAACATGTCCCCAAACACATGGACACATTAAAAGTAATGTGATTGCATTAATAGAGATTGCATTACACAATTTTGATTGGTGATGAGGTCTAAAACAGGGTATATGAACGTGATGAGGAATGGCAATGATTAAAAATCCCTTTGTATCTCAAAGAGATGGAGAATTGTCACAAATTACTATAGCTGCATTTAAGGAGGACCACACCCACTAGAAAATTAGTCTCCACTTTCATAATATCACAAATTAGCCAATATGTTGCCTATCAAAAATTGCTAGGAAATTAGACTACATTGTCATCTTCTATGCAAATTAACATCTTTGAGACATGATTTCACCCACTGTGTAATGGTAAGATCACAAAAAGAAGAGAGAATCTGGCCCTAATTATTGTCCTTCCTCGTGTAATTGATGCTATGCATCAACTGGTACTCAAGGAATCACTAGAACACCATACTATACTTCATACTGGACACCTCAATCAGTCATTGTTTGTTTGTTCATTGGTTACTAGAACTGCTGATAAACACCTCACTGAGCATTGAATCCAAAGGGAAATCAAGGGTGTCTATGAGCTGCTGTTAATGAACACACAATGATCCCAGTTCTTTCTTGCAGGGAATTGACTGTGACCAAAAATGATGATAGTTACTAGTCCTTTTTGGTGTGAAACCTTGCCAAGCAAATCCAGGCACAGTATCAAGGTGTTGATGGCAGATCCCCTCTGCAACTGTAGGCATGATTTCTTAACTAAGACATATATCTTCATTAGTACTGACAATTTCTCCATATGATTCAATGCAACCTGAATAGAATTGAGAGATAGCCAACTACCTAATCAGCTTCCAGATTACAGAAACTTCAGATCAACAACATAACAGCATGAAAACAACCAGAATGAAGAAGAACAACCCAAACTCTGCAGAAAAAAATAAACAAAATGAAAAACTGAGGAGGGATTGATAAACAGCCATAGGCATACACATGTTCAGGACCTTTGATGGCAGCATGTATCATATTGATTGCCTACCATAACATTCCAACTGCTCCCAGCAGTAGGTGGTCAACAGTGAGAGAGACTTCACAAACGTCGTTTAACCCACAAAAGAGTTTTCTGAAATGGACCAATAGTCAAGTGCCACAGAAATTTGACAACTCTGTATGAGTAATTTTTTTGGAGGCATCAGTGGAGCAGACACCCTAGGAAAGCTTGCTATGTAGTCTGCAAATTCTGCTCAGTTTCCAAAATAACTCCATTCATAACAGGAAAGAAGCACCAGACCTAAGTGGTACAAATGGTAGAGGAAGGAAATCAAAACTACAAGGATGCTTGATGGCCACTTTTTTAGTGGTACTACATCTGATAACAGTTTGCAACTATGGCAGTGCAATGGTACCAGTAGACATGCTATGAGCAAAATTAACTTGATGTAGTGATTCACAAGACAGACTACTGGCATCACCAATAGTCCATGCAAGAACAAATGCCATCTTCAAAGTGATGAAAGCAATTGGCATCCATCACCATGATTGCTCTCCCACTAATTTTTTAAATGAACTTTGTGGAAGCATATGACAATCTTCACAAACCCATGGATCTTTTATTATTCAGAGTGGAGTATCAGGAGTTGTGTTGATGTGCCCCAATGCAATAGCCAGTTTCTTGCTATGATAATGAAAAAACCTTTTTTTCTTCTTCCACATCATGCAGCACAAACTTTGTATATGTCACGTGCCCCACACCATGCATGAGCCCTGAAAATCTCTTCAGTTCTGCACAGATTTCAATCATCTGAGGGTAGTCTTGATCAACTACTGCAGATGTATGCCCCTCACTATTCACTTCAATGCCAGGTGCAACGCAGCTGTTCCTTCTCGATGAGAGGAAGCCAGAGCCCTCATTCCTTGCTGATTAGTTCACACCTCTCTCTGTCCTCCACTGTTCAACATTCTCACAGAAATGCCTGTTGCCTGCGCAAGCGTAGATGCTTCATAGCAGCACATAACCAGCAGCATTTTCAGGATCCAATTGCCGGAGCGATCCCAAACTCCAACATGATACTTTGGGTGAAATTTTCCTAGATGCACCAGAACTTATAATCATTGCCGCAACACACATAAAATCACATTGTGCGTGCACGCAAACGAATCACACCAACATTTACTCGGTATCGAACAAAATTCGGTATCATTCCAACTTATTATCCCTAAGATAGTTGAGTGATAATACACAAGTCCACAGTTTGTTTATTTGGTAGGGGCCGCGCGAACGCAAGCCCCCGCTGCCACAAATTATAACGTGCATGCCCCCCGTAGGAAGATGCTAAAGCCATCCACTCCGCAGTGCAATGGAGGAGAATTCCTTAAGCTATCGGCCATGTTGACCACCGACCAACCCCGCCCAGGTAAGTAAACATGGCGTGTTCTCTCACCATTTTTATACCCTTTCGTTCCGCCTACCGTGCCAAAGCGTATGGTACATCTCCCAATCCTGCCTCCTGTCCCTGCCCTTTCCGCGCTGCTACATCTTTGTGTGCGAGCGAACAGCTCACAGCAGAGTGCGAGCGAGCAGCTCACAGCAGAGTGCGAGAGGGAGGCCCTCGCACTCGGCAGTAGAAGTCTTCAGACCATGCTCTATCTATAATTTGCACTTCCGCTACTGTGATTTTTTCACGTGACGTTGTTGAACGTGCAAGTTTTACCACATCTTTCCTCAACTTATTCCATTACTGCAAGAAGGCTTCTGATTCAAACACTCCCTCAAGCCATCGGATCTGAAACGGCTCTCTTTGAGGATCTGCTTGCCTCGCCTCCCCTTGCAAGAATTGCTTCACATGAAGGTGAGATTAATAGACCTCGACAAAGCTAAGTTGATCCTTGTCATGTAATGTGCACCCTGGCGGAGGCTCCCCCCATTTTGTAGGCTCATGAGGTTTGCAGCAAGAAACTTGTGGCTGGAGATGGTGAACAACCTGGAAGCGTCTCTCAGGCACCAAACCCTAATGACTATGCAGAGTCCTTCCCCAAACCCTGCCCATTATGTTGGGTTAGGTGCCAGGCAATCCCATTATGGAGAGGTAGGTGACACGCCCAACATATGGGCAAGGACAAGACCATTCCATGACATTAAGGTCTGGGGTGGCAGATTCAATGATTTGAAGAAAAAAAAAATTAATGTTGAACATACACATTTTGGTCACTGAACTACAAGTGAACAATCACCACCAGAAAATTATGTCATATAATGTGATGGCATCTTGTTGAACATGTTCCTAGCATCCTCCATGCTCCAACATTTTGCATACATGTCAATCAAGCTAGTCTCCACAAAGACATCTGAATCCCATCCACTTTGTTCATGAACATGCCTGCCATCTTTGAGTTCTAAACCAGCACATGCATGAATCAACTGAACAAAAGTAAATTTTTTGGGACTCGTCCCTCCTTGCATTTGTTGGAAAAGCTGCATCACCTTCTCAGGTTGCGCATCCTTCACATATTTTGTAAGCTTCTTATTCCATGCAAAAATGTTCAATTGCACTGTGCCAGGTGCCATGGCAGCCAACACTGCTGCCACCCATGGCAAGTTTCATCAGTCCTCATGCCAGTGTGCTTCTTGTGTCTTCTGATATTTGAAAGTCCACATACCTTGCATATGCCTAGATAAAGCCAATCAGCCATGTACTCTCCAATTCCCAAGTATACATGCCATCATACAAACAGGGAATGCTGCATTGACAACCTCCATCAGCCAGAGAATTTTCTCACAACCGCACATTTACTTGCCTTCTCCATCTGACTACTATTATCCCACCAGTGCGCAGGATCTGAAAAGAATTTCTGCCAAAGTTTAGACCATGGCAGGATAGCAACCAAGAGAGAGAGAGCAACAAGATTGTCACCAACAAGAGCTTTGGGTCCATTGACATGTGAACTCTGACAGGATTGATGTTCACTTACCTTCTTGGATCTGTGATCCTGTCATTGCAAAGGATCCACAAATTACTCCCACCACAGTTTTTCTCTCAATCTCTCTCTCTCTCACACATCCAGGAACTGCAGAAAAACTTCCTATCAGACCACATACTGTGAGAAGAAGGTGGTACACAGACAGAGAGGAAAAACCCAAGAAAGCTTACATCTGCATTGATCTCTGCTTGCCAGCTTTGTTTGTATTTGGTGTCCTCTGGGAAGAACTGCAGTGTTTCTGTTATTGTGGCTCTTGGATCACAAGTTTGGTTTGTGGTCGTGGTGGCTGTTTTTGAAGAGATATAAAACTCCTTGAATCATCCTGTAGAGGCTTAAGAAGAGCTTGATTCAGATGTCTGACAACAGGTTCAAAAGCATCCCCAAGGGATGGTAAAGTTGTGGACAAATCTTCATGGAACCCATGGATTGGCAACAGCAAGTGATAGTGTTGTCAGTCTGTTTGAATGGCTGCTGGCCATAGTATCTAAGTCTCCATCTGGTTGGAATGCAGAGATGGGCTCAATCCTCTAATAATACATGTGCAGTTGAAGTTCTTCAAATGGTGGAAGCCCAGAGTAGCTTCTGCCACATTGCTTTGTCGTGCAAAGAAATTGCTCAGATCTTACAAGTTACTGCATTGGGACCACACTGCATGTGGGAACTTCAGCAGCCTCTTCTTCACCCAGACAGACTGTTTTGCACACTCTTCAGGCTCTTTATGTGTCCCCAAGTGCAGATAGATATTCCAGGTGCTTCTTGAGGGGTGATTCTAGGACAGTTGGAGTTTCCCTCTGGGAAGAGATGAGAGCTCTGTAGATGAAATGATTTTTATGTCTGTGCATAGTATGCAAATTATGAAGCCAGGTATTGCTGACTAAACTCTTCCAAAATAGATATATAGACAGAGCTGTGAAAGCAGCTTGCCTGAGGAAAGCCACTTCTTGACTGCAAATCAGTGGAGAACAAAACCACATGAAAGAGAGTCCAGTGTTTCATGTGATTTGAATTTCAAAGTTATGCAACCTATGGACCTGATCAAGTTGTATCATAAGACAGACAGATGAGTTATGTATTTGATACTAATCTTCAAACATCGAACTCCTGGTTGTTGTAAAATCAGACACAATACTTTGCTAAAGGAAAAAAGCCTGCATTGCTGTGCTTGGCAAAATTACTGTTTGAACAGAGACAACATTTGTGAGTAATGGATAGATGTGCACGAGATGACTAAAGATCTGTACTATATGTTGCAATTTCAGAACTTCACATCATTTATTTGAGTTTTGGATGCACTGTTGGGAGCAGCACAGATGATATCATGTTTGAAGACAGGTTGCAAAAACTTTTGGAATCAGTTCTTGGTAAGGGCACAAAAGGCAGGTGCAGAGCTCATTGGTGTTGCATGCAATTTGGAAACATTCCCTGGTGTGGGCAGAAAAGGCATGTGCCAACACTGTGCATTTTCTGCTTGCTCCCTAACAAGCTATCCACATCTGCTGCAGAGCAGCTTCATGAATTTGACCTGATGGATGATGTGATCTAGAACACTGTCAAATCAAGCCGAGCTGCATGTTGTTGACCAGGAACTTCTGTTCTGGAATATCGTCTCCTTTGTTTATGTTACAACAAACATTTGCTACCAATTGTTGCAAATATGAGGGCATGTCAATTACCTGAAAAATTTGTGATGAATCTTCCTTTCAAGGTTGGCAGATTAGAGTTTTGAAGATTGGAGAGCAATTACATTATTGATCAGAAAGAATTTGCCATTTCATGCAGATTATCAAGGATGAGGTCCAGGACTTCACTAGGTATTTGAATAAAAGTTAGGATTTTCACACGTACAAAATATGATGCTGATTCATATATTGCGTTGTGAGGATGATAAGCACTTCATGATAAGAGCTTGGGGATAAGGATGTTTGTTTCAGGGTTCAATATTGGGTCCTTCCAGGAGATCCAACATTTTATACCACAAAAGTTGCCAAGGCTGACAAAAGAAACTAGCAACAACCATAATGAAATGTGTCTCCATTGCAATTATGGATGCCAAACCTTTTCTTTAGAGGGGAAGAGGTTGTGCCTATTGCAAGAGAGCTCAAAGTTGAATCTCCATGAATCCTCCCATGCTTGGTCTCTCCCAATGTAAAACTTTAATGTGTAAGTTGGGTGTTCCTTTCAAGATCTCTACAAAACAAAACAAGTTTCCCATATTTGCTAATAGATGAGTCCAATGGGAGAGTTGAAAATTAATTTTCAAACTAAAAAACAAGAAGGTTAAAGTTATAATAAGAAGCCAAAATTAAATTTACTTACAATTTTGGTGGAGTTTCAAAATATGAAACTAGAAAAGGAGTAGCTCAAAAGATTGGAAGATGAAAAATTGTACTTCTTTCCATGGAGTTGGCAAAGGAAGTAAAAAGAGCAAAACCAAAGGATGACAAGTTGAAAGACCATAAATTAAGGTTTGCTTCCAAGTTTCCCCATGTTTTGCAAGGAAAAAATGTTGACAAATACATGAAACTCATACAAGATTCCAACTTGAATGAAAATAAAAATTTAGAGCAAAATCCTTATGTTTATTGCACAAGGGACATTTAGTGTAAAGTTTGGAATCTAAACAACAGTTTTTATGGGGGTATTAAATAATTGTCCAACCTATTTTTATCAACCTATTATTATTTAATTTTCTAATATACCACCTTTATGTTATAATTAAATTGATTATTCGAAAAAAAATGTACCTTATTTATTAACTAATTAACTTATAATTTTTACCCAACAATCAATATATTGCACCCTATATTTTTTTATTCACATATTTTCTTTTTTTTACTAATGTCCCCCTTAGGGTTTATTGTGCATCTTCATGTTTATTTGTTAGAAGTCACTAAATTATATCTCACTTTTCAATGAATGTTATGTCAAATTCCTCTTTCTTGATTTTTGGTATATTCACACAAATAAATGCTTTAATCACACTTAGTTGTTCATAAACATTATTCACAACTTAAATGTTTGTTACCTTGATCTTTTACTTTGATTGATCACTTACTATTTTTTTTGATAGTAACTAAAGATAATAAATTTTACTTTTGGACTATATACAATAAAAATACTTGAATCAATTCATGGCTTACAAAAGTGGGTTCATGTGAAAATCATGATCTAATTACCTAGATATATTTTATAATGCTTCATGAACAAGGATTGTTGATGTGTGATATCATGCACATGTGGGTTTGTGATGGAGAAATTTGCCCAATGGATGCTTATGTTTTGAAATGTGCTTCCACTCATCATAAGGTTGATAGAACAAAGGAAAAGTAAGTTAGGCTAGGCTAACCTAAATAGCTTACTCTTATGAGACTAAGTAGCCTACTAATGAGGCCTAAGCCTAAACTACCTTATCTAACTAGCTAGTCTACCTACCTACCTAGTTGAGCTATATTCAACACTTCCATTCAAGATGTCCAAACTTTTGGACATTTTTATAATTACCTACCTCCAACTTGTACCTCTTGCTTTAAGTAAGGAGGTTGTGGGTAGAATATAGTTTCTTTACAAATTGTTAACCATGCACAAACATAACATGATCTTCTAATGTTGGGCTACAATTTTGAAGACATATATATCTAATAGTGGCATAATAGGATGTCCCATTTTATTAAAACCCATTGCTCACCTTGATCTAAGGATGTTTAATTTTTTCTCCAACTAAACTAAATCTCCCATTCACCATATATTGACCATTTATGACGTAATTTGTTTGTTCAACTTGACTATAGATGTATAAACATTTGATAATTAATCAATGGGTCACATTAGTCAAGGTGATTAATAAAAAAGTACAATGGTCATTCATGTATTGGGCTTCTAGTTAAATTGTACATCTTCACTAGTCAAGATTAATGAATAGTCAAAATTGACGACTTGAAAAGTCATGATTTCTTGTATTGGATATGTGAAGTTAAGGAGTGCACCCAAGGTTTAAGTCGTATGTAACATATTCCATTGAAAATTTTTCCATTACATTGTGACAAGCCTTTAGCGATGTGTAAAAAATATTCTATTCTACAACCTCATAATATTCGGATATGTGAAACGTGGTCAAGGGTAGGACACATCAAAATTATTCCAATAAATTTGATCTTGAATTGTGTAGCTTGATGTTGTTACATTCATTGGGTTGGTGAATGCATGTGCTAGTGTGGTGGCACTTGAAAAGGAAAAGCAAGTTCATGAGCAAGTCATACAAAAGGGTTGTGATTTTGATGCCTTCAATGTTGTGAATAATATTGTGGAAGCTTCACTTTGCCAATTTTTAAAAAACGTTTAAGACTAATTGCTTTATGGCATGAACTCATGTAGCCCACCTTGATATTCATCCAAAATTACATTTTATTAAATTGACATGCACATCATTAAAAAATAAACCCAAAAAAAATCAAATATAACAACCAAAATGACATGAGTCATGAGGACTATCATCAAGTTTGGAGCAAAAACCAACCAACCAAGTAGAGCTATGAAAATATTGCTCTCCTTATAGTATAATTTCCAATTCCTTGCATGACTTGTATCAAAGTGGCACTTCCCAAAACTCCCAAGCGTGGGAGTCCCAACATTCCAAAGTTTAGATTTTTAATTTTAGAAGTAATGATGTCCATAAAACATATGGGATTGGACATTTTAAAGATTTAAATTGTAGGCCTTGAAAAATAATAATTCAATGTTGTATCAAAATTTTCAATAAAATATCCTTTGGTCCCCCAAATCATGTTTTAAATGATAGACATTTAGATTTCACACTCCTATTGCCATCCTTTATATGGTCATAAATTTGTATGTTTAAGTTTGTTTTGGCAATGGGATTTAGTAAAATAACATCCTACTTAACAAGTGGATGAAATCAATAATTCCAATATGGGGACATGAGAACCCATAATTATTGCAATCAACCAATAAAACACATTGCAAACAAAAATCTATTTATGAAGGTATATGATTTTCACATGTTCATGCAACAACTACTTTCACCAATTTCACCACTAATTTGAAATTTTTGTGGAATATTGGCTAAATAAAGCCAAAAACTAATTATGTGTCTCAGTCGTGTGTTTAGGTTCATATGTGTAAAGGTTTTGGATCCAACGAAAATGGATGCCTTGTGGAAGGATTCATGACATTCATTATGTGCATGTTACAAATGATTATGTCACCCTCGTTTTTCAATATAATGACACACTTGATCTTTCACTTGGTGGAAGAACTAGAATCATGTGACCCAATGGATAACAATTGGCATAGGGTTATTTTGAATGGACAAAAAAATTGGAACAATTATAGAGTACATGCAATAATTCCAACCCTAGTAGGCAACAAATATGAGATTCAAAGGAAAAAGACAATGTAGTTTGGGGAAGTTTTGGAAGGATCATGTATTTAACTAGAGTTGATGGTTATAATATTGGATATGGTGCACCATTAAGTTCTAATAACACAAATGTAATGGTGCTTGCATGAGATAGGAAAAAGATACAACTTGTTTATGTCCTTGCTTAACAATTTCCAAGTAATGGATGATGATAAAAGTGTATAAATTTTTACAACATTTGGTTGTTAATGGTTTTACACATTGAACTAGTAAGATTGGGAATGCTATTGATATAATAAAATTTAAGGTTGAATTACAAATAAAATGATAGGCTATTACAAATTGGTTGGTTCAAAATGACTATTTTCCTTCTATTGTACTAGTGTTTGTGTTTTGTGTATTGAAAGAAATATAATTTGGAAAGTGCTTATAACCCAATGTATGGCATGCCTCAACTTTACATGTTGGTTTCCAAGGCCAATGGCTATATAGGAGAATCGACATGTCATGGGGGTGCATGTCAAAACCTTGATGTTGTTTTGTGTATTTGATGAAACACAAGCATAAACGTATAACAAAATCAAAGATTATGGGAACCACTTTTGTGCAAACGATGCAACACACATCAATAAATAATTATTTATCACACTCATGCGGTTTTGATGTTTAATCATGGTGACAACACCAATTAGTCATTGGGGAGATATTTAAATATGTTGGAATTTTGAAAGGGTTAATACATCACAATTAAACTATGGCATAATCTTCGTGATGTTGTAATTCTATTTTGATGTGAGTGGGTTTGGAATGGCTTGGACAAGTATGGCATTGCAACTTATAAATCATTTGGTGAATATATTCTAATTTGGCCAATTTCTTATGCATGTTGTTTCATGACAACAAACCATTTTTTTCCTTTCACAAGTTTTAACAAGGAACCAACATAACAAATACAACTCATGGTGGAAGATTACATTACACAAGAGCTTCAAAGTAGGCATGTGTTTCTTGACACACAACCTAGATGGTGAGTGCATCAACACAAATAAATATGCAACAAAATTGAATGCACAAAACACAACACCATATGCACCAATAGTCACAATTTGTGTTGGGGTTATACCTAATTAAAACTAAATGAATCAAGTGGCAACTTAGAGATGTAGGAAACATGGGAGTAAATTCTACAAAAAGAGTGTTAGTGGTCCAATTTTAAGGCATATACCCTATGTGATGAACATTTTAATTAACTTGGAATGTTATCCTTTGGCAATTTCCACTAATTCATTATATGTTTAATTTACACAAAGTATACATCACTTCAAGAATGGATTGCATTGTAGTTAAAGCACATTTGCCAAATAGTGAAATAAAATTGGGAAGTGATCAACATAAAAATGGAAGTGTATTGGACCAATATACTTAACATAAAATTATTAGCAAATCATTCACTTCATCCATCCATTTATAAAAGTACATTTGAAAAGACATATTAACGTCACCAAAAGGTTATGCCACATAATTAGAGTCATTAAATGCATAGAGCACATGCAATGCCTTGTTAGACAATGATGTGAAAGTATAGGTGGTTGATATGTTGATTGTAGCATAAACGTATAATACCAAATATTAACTATATGTTCCAACATTTACACCCTTAATATGGTCAATTTGGTAAACATGTGCCAATTCAATAAACATTTTAGTTGATTTGGCCCTTCCAACCAATCCATGTGAAATTTTTGGAAAAAATATGTGTTTGCAATGTAGTTGAAAACAATATGCAATTGTAATTTACTTGGTTTAAAATAGCAAATTTCCTTCAAGCGGAATTGTAGACAATGCATGTATTTTCAATTCTTATCCTCGACCTTATAATGATATATGAACTACCATTCAACTTGAAATCCTTGAACCAAGTTTGACACTACATATTTCATTTCATGGCTTTCAATTTTTTACATTATTTCAACAAAAGCTACAACTTTGTTTACATTTTGACAAGAGTGACAAATGATGCTAATGTTTTAGATTTTCTTCATCATAAAAAATCTTATACCAATTTAATTATTAATATAAAATTATTAATTTTTGAATTGTAATATCTTGGCAACTTCGACACTAATTATATTATTTGTAGAATTTTTGAAATTTTCAAAAAATATGGTTTTAAACAATATGGTTTCAAGAAGGAAATTATTAACAATATTTGGAATATTATTTTTTTTTCACTTGGACATGAAACCTTCATGCCAAATTATCATACCTACAATTAATAATTGACAATTATAATGAATTGAGCACCAAAAACCATGTGGGTACGTGTGGGGTGATTGTATTGCCTATCATAGTGATTGAAAAATGATCACATTTTATCTATCTTGACAATAATAATATCTATATAGGTGCCCATGTAGCAAGAATTGAAAAATTGGTTATATGAAATTAAACCAAACTCTACAAAACACCATAACAATTGGGGTGGGTCATAGGATATGGACAAAGGTTGTTTCAAATTCTTATCTTATGCACTATGCAAACCCTTTAATGCATTTGCACTCAACTTGTGACATGTCCAATCATATCATTTTATTTTTTCACAGGAAGGATATTTATGATATAGCAACATCCAACATTTAGATTCAAAAAAAATTAAACAAAGTATGTCAATAGTGCACTGCTTTTTTGCCATGTGTATATGCATTGTAAATTTTTTTATCAATGTTATGAAAGCTACATG
>Ga0116230_10001248_pt1 | contig 23810 bp, 27 predicted proteins | sample S1TSphfallax_3_FD_88678 | JGI IMG/M metagenome (GOLD analysis project Ga0116230, IMG submission 88678) | Host-associated microbial communities from peat moss isolated from Minnesota, USA - S1T2_Fd - Sphagnum fallax MG | ecosystem: Host-associated > Plants > Peat moss > Unclassified | place... | reverse complement strand
ATTCCACATGCTCCACTTGGAGTGAAGGTTGCAATGGATGTCCATTGGTACCAACCTACTGAACAACTTGCTCATTTGGTGATGTAGGTTGAATTTGATATGATAGCAAAAATGAAATATAAAAAATGAATAAAGGATTTTATTTTTTTTCAATTTTTGTGCAATAGATAAATAAGGATTTATAAGTTACATGCATTCTTCAATTTCATTTCACAAAATATGACTACTGAATTATCACAAAAGAATGAATAAATTATTGCTAGTACTTTAACCATCTTAAAAAGCAATATATGAAAACATCCCCAACAAGAAAACATGTGTACATGTGTACATGTGCATGAATGAAGAAATTGCATTCCTTGAAGTATGTACATAAAGCAAGCAAAAATTGTAATCCATTTTGAAAAAATAGGACTTAGAATGAACGACAAGAAAGTCATTGAATGACATGCCCCAAACCTTTTAGTGTTCTTCAGATGTGCCCAATGTGGGTTGTAACTGAAAGCCTTGAAACCTAGAGGCAAGTACATGTCCTCTAGCTCCTCACAACTTATTCTAGTTGGTGACAACTCAAAGATGTCATATGGTTTCCCGCTTCATTAATGCAACACCTTTTACCCATTCACCTAAACCAAATGCACAGAATTTATCCAATGACAACATTTAATGGTTGACTGATGTAGCAAACTTGAAAGAAATGAAACAATATCAAGAATAAAAACAAAGCATTCAGAGATATGGCAGGCACATTGTGAAGGACTTTCACACAACCTCAGAGCGGTGTTAGATGTTTAGAGACTTTAACAAGAATAACCATTTTGAAGATTGCTTAGGTAGACACAGAAGAATAGAAACATTAAACACCCGTTTTAAAACTTTTGGTAGTTATACATTTGTTTATGTACCAAAATGGATCAAAGTTGGATAAGAATGGTGTGAAATGCCATTTGTCTGATCAACAATTGTAATCAACAAACAGATGGTTTGGACACAACTATTCCCATGATCAATATCCAAGATGTCATCATGGTGGAACAAGACTCAAAATATATAAGTTACATCATGTTTAGGAAGGACTGTATAATCTGCAAACATTGAAGGAATTATGGAAGAACAAGAGATAATGGTTGAAGTTTAACATTTTAGTATCAATCCCAAGTAGTGGGATGAAGATATTGACATAGAATTGAAAGCTATTGATAGGAACATGAGCATGGATTTTTAACATCATTGCTTGAAGAAAATTGGCAAGTGAATTTTTCACATAAATGGGTAAGCAAACAAAAAATAGTTAAAAGTATAAAACTAAGTTCATGGGAAAGGATACTCACAAGAGCAGCTGTGACAGGAAGATCCACACCTGATTCTGGTTCACTTTACTGAACACTGAAAGCAAAAGCAAAGAGATAATAAGCGCTTGAACCAACAAGACAGAAGATGAACACAAAAAGAAGGGGGAAAACCCATAAAAGAGAAAAACATTATGTAAAGCAGATTCTGGTTGAAAATGTCAATTCTAAAGCCTGTGAAGCCTGTGAAGCTTGGGATATCTCTAGATCCAAGAAATTGCAAGAGAACCATTAGAAGCACCCTCAAGCTTAGGAAATGATCTAGAGAATATTTGCCACTGGTTATATAGTCCTTCTCTACATACATGAAGTCAAATAAATCAGGGACATTAGGATCTAACAGATGCACTTACAAACCTTTCTTGCTAAGATTAACTTCACAAGAGAAACTAGACACTAGACTTAAAAAGCTACTTCAAAAATTGGACCCTACATGAAGAATAATCCAAAGAAAAGACTCAGAAATACAAAAGATTAGAGCTCAGGACTTCTGGTATCAACAATTTGCACATCTGCTTATGACAAAAAAAATTCCAATACTGTAACTAGGAATCAATTTGGAAAAACTTGGCATATACATAACTTATTGATCTGTCAGTAGTTCTGTTTGCATACCATGTATGCACTGTGCACTAATATCTATGAGATCGCTCAGAAAACTCAACAACAGCACACTGACTCTACCAAGGAAGTGAATGCGGCCATGATCTTACAAGTTGCTCACAAAGTGTTGGAGCAACACCTTCCATGATGAATAGCAGTAAAGCTGCCATGAATTGCCATTGACTTTTTCAGCTCTTGATCAATATTGGTCTAGAAATTCCACCATCAATTTGGGTCCAGTACATGAATGGGTCTTGGTGTGAAGCACAAACAGTCTTTCAATAGGAACAAGCAACATTTAGGAAGTCAGTCACTTAGATTTTCCAAATAAAACTCCTACCTCTCTTATGAATTTAGCTTACTTAAGGTTGAGAGATTCTGTGGTGTTTTACAAATTTCTTCTTGTTAGCAGAAAGCTGGCTACCAAGATTTGCACAACCCAGGATGGATGGATACCTCAATGCTAAAACAATATCTCTTGCAGCCCTACCACACAAAGCTAAAGGTCCATTTCATTGCATCTCAACTGCTGAAAACAAGTTGAACTTTGCTGCACCAACAGCTAAAGAGATCTGTGCCACCAAAACTTGATGTATAATATATATGTTATGACTGTAGTAACCTAAAGAGATGTCCAACCCAAGCACCTTCTCAAACCTAGATTTACAAGAATAGAAAGAGTGCAAGTTAGACATAAAAGTCAACTATTCAGTAAGCATGTCTCTACCACCAGAGCCCCACCAGGTACAACAAGCAAAACACCTTCAGGATTGAAGGTTCAGCAGTAGGAACAAATCCAACAACTAGTTCCTTCCACTAGAACACAAGACAGTGAAATGCAAAAGAGAGTTCATCATGAAGACTTTGAACTCAGTATTCACATTTGCAGATATTCATAGATCCATACTTGCAGTAACAATGGATCTCCATCTACACAGCAGGGGCAGATTCTTAAGCTGTTGGGTGAGACTCTGCAGTTGGCTCGGCTTCAACCACCTTCTCTGTTTCTGATTCAATGGGTGCATCACTCTCCACAGGGGCTTCAGATTTCACAGGTTCAAATTCTGCTGCAGGAGCTTCCCTGTCAACACTGTCAGGAGCAGACGGTTTAATGACACCCACTTTGACATACTTGCTCATGAACTTGTATTCCCAGTCAGTAAGAGCTTCAAGCTCATAAGGACTCAAGCCCTCAATATCCCCTGTCAGGTCGCTATCCTCAAATGACATCTTGGCAAGTGCACGGCTGGCATCTTTTCCAGCAAACAGAGCATAGGGTCCTCCTGGCCCGTAAAACGCCCTGCCACAAATATTATACAGAAAAAGGCATGAAGTAGATAGCAAATACCAACTCAAACCTTCAAGTGAATTATAAGTGCAAGAATTAAGAAAAATCATCAGCTGTCCCACAACAAAGTAATCACAACAGTGTTGGATACAAAAATCAGAATGATGAGGCGCCTGTCTACTACTCCTTCAAGCTAACTCTCCTTCATTTAGCAGAGAAACTTGTTTCACAAAACGCATCTTGAAATAAAAGATAAGAGGTTCAGGGCATCAGGACCACCACAAACACATTGTGTGTGCATCCACTTGGAGAGTTGAGAACAGGAGCACAGAACACCACCAACAACCCACACTAGAGTGTCGAAAGAGAAAGGCCTTGATAATCAGAAAAAAACCCTCGTTGATGTGCAGACACATAAAATCAAACAACTAGCTTTCATGGGAGAAGAAGCCCTGAGACTTCATAAACCCTAGGAAAACCTATGACTTGATTTTAGGTTACATAGAACAGCGAGAGAAGACTGCAAAAAACAAGTCACTTTCAGATGATTGCACTACAGAGGGTGATGCTGCATAACATCCCACATAATCATCAAACTGTACTGATCGATAGTTTTGAGTTTTAGAGTTTTAGATAGTACTGAACTTAACTCAAAACCATCATTCCTGACTTGACAAGAAACATATCACACACCACAATTCTCATATTGTGGTGTTTTGTGGTCCTTATTTTCTAGGGTTATAAGATTTGTGATACTAATAAAAGCTGTTGGGATCTAATAGCCCTAGAAAGTAAGGACCATTCTAGACTCATACTCATCAGAGCTGAGGCGAGGAGGATACTGAAAAAAGCCAGGCAGACACAAAACAGAGAGCTAGTGCTTCAGGAAGCAAGCAAGGAGAGAAAGCAGTGCAGATAGAAGAAAAAAACCTGGACTGCGAAACGTCGTAAATCTGAGCTTTGATGGCCATAAGGAGCGGCTTCTGTGGATCAGAGCCATTGTAGGCCGCCAACTCCTCCAATGTCACCTCCCCGAGCTGTACTGGGGGTGGCAACGGCAGGACCACAGACCTCTTCACCGGCGCCGGCGGCGGTGCTAACATGCTGGTGATGAGATAGTAGATCCCCATCACTAATGCTACCACCGTGAAGAACGTCACAGGCGTCAAGCCTGTGTACCTCGGGATGAAATCCAGGACATCTTGTAATACTGCCATGATCGATCTCTCTCCCTCCCTCACTCGACCTCGGTAGCTCCCTCCCCCTCCTTCTTCCTCCCCCTTCCTGTTGTTCCTGGAAACTGAAATCACGAAACCTGGAGAAATCCAGTTCCGATCAGACGCCAAGTTTTTTTGGATAGCAAACTAGAAAAGGCCTGCTTGCGAAAAACTGAGAACCAACTTTCTTTCTTTTTTTCTTCCTTCCACAATCTGCAAACACATGATGATGGACCGATGCAAGAAGAAGAAGAAGAAGAAGCAGACAAGAACAGTCCAGAAGCTCAACAACAAGCGAGTGAGTAGAAGGAATCGTACCCCGGCCTTGCCTCACAGTTTTTTGCTTGCAGAAGTTGCGCGATTTGCTCTTCGAAACTGGAATGCAAATCGTATTACCTCGCGACAATTTCACCAAAAATTCTCACAAAACGATCTAGAAATCAAAACCCTGCACACAAACAGACCCCACTTCTCTCCTCTCCCTCTCTCGCGCGCGCGCGCTCGCTCGCTCGCGCTCAACCCCTTATCGCTCTCTCGCGCTCAAACACTCGGTCCTGTCTTCCGGTCCTGGCGTGAATCCAGTGGATGCACGACTTTGACTTGCGGTTCTGGCGTGAATCCAGGAGACTTTACTCCCTTGACGTACGGTTCTTCCCTGAATCCAGTGGATTAAATTCTACCCGCCGGTTATTCTCAAAAGTTCAGGCCTAATGGAACGCGGGGGCCATAGACGGAGAACCCTCGAGGCCAACTAGGTGGGCTGCTACGTAGGTAGGTAGGTAGGAAGGTAGGTAGATGCGTGGGGATGGTTAGTAGGTAGATGCTTGTGGATGGTTAGTGTACTTTTTGCGTTAGTAGTAGAAGAAAACATCCATCCTTTCCCTAAGAAGTTTTCAAGACAGGTTATTTTGGATGTAGATTGGGATGTCGCATGTGGGATGTAGAACAAAAACCCTAAATAACCCTAAAACCATTCAAAAAGTCGCCTCCATTAACACTTGTGTACTTTTTTTTTTAAAACCTTCCCAAATGAATTCCAAAACTTAATAAATCTACCCACTAATGTTTGTTAAGATTGTATATTATCAGTGCATTGATTGCTGTGCAAATTAGCGAGAATGAACCAATCAAAAAAGCTTGGAAATTAGCAAGGAATCAGTGACAAAGCCAAAGAGTTCATCTTGAACCACCCCAGGCACTTTGTGTGCTGTTAAAATCCATTCTCAAGAGATCTTTAAGAAATACAAATTAAACCTAATGCTATTGCTTGCTTCTTACCACTGTGCAGCATGACCACAGCCAAAATGCCCAAGCTCTCTCACTTCAGGGTCTCGCTTCCCAGGAAATATACAGCTGCTTTGCCCAATCAAAGTTGGGGAAGACTGCCAAAAATTAGAAGAGCACACCCGTCAAAGGCCTAATTCAGGGCTTCATGGGTCCTTTCCCGAATGAAAGTTGGGCACCTGGTTTGAGGAGCAAACAAAGACCTCAAAAGAATGTATGTAATCTTTTTTAAATCCTGGAAGTTGCAGCAGTGGTTAGTGATTCACGGCATCAGGGAACTTGTTGGTTATGCGTGTAATGTATTTCACAATTGTTGGATCATTGGATTTCTTCAGCTTCATCAGCACTTTGAAAAGCTCTGGGGAGCGAAGATGGTGGCGGCAGGGTGCATGTATGCACATGTTTCCCAATGAGAACAGAGCAATCTTGAGGGGGGATTCACTGCTGGCCTCTCGCTGCTCACTACTGGGGGCACTTGCACACTCAGCAATCACTTGACACAATGCCTGCATATGTTGAAAGTACCCACCACAGTCAGATTCACACATGAAGAACCACTTGATAGCCAGACAGGGTAGAGCAATGTCTATTATGCTTCATAAGCCCTATCTGTCATCCAGGAGTGAGAATCATGTCACATTTCTGGAACTTGGCCAATTGTGCATCGAGTACAGACCTGCATGGCCCCTTTCGAGATGATGTCATCACACAGCCGGCTGGAGTTCCGTACAAGGTTGCTAAGAGCCCCAGCAGCATTAGCCTTGGTCTTGTCTTCCTCATCTCCAAGCAACAAGTTGGTAAGATGGGGGATGCAGCGCTGCAGCTGATCATACAGATGGTCGTTGTGGTATGCTGCATTACCAACCTGCGAACATCCAATCAAGTCACATCTGACATAAGATGATAATCTGCCATTGGAAAAACTTTGCACACTGGAGGTCAGAACTGAAACCATTTCCATATTGCCTTGTCTTAAAGACAGCAAAGAAGCTAACAAAATCACCCATTATGGATTCACAGATATGGATACACATGATCAGTGATGAGTAGTACCCCAAAGCAGGCAAATTTGCGAGTGTGGCGATCAGGGTCCATACAACGGTCAATTAGAAGATTGATGATATCATGCTTGATCTGTAAGTAAAAATCAGATTAGTCACCTGTACCAGAAATCAAACCAAATCGATTTGTGTATCCCTTCAAGAGCCTACGCAGCAGCCCATTTTGTGCAAATTTGACCGGAAACTGTGATAGAATACTTGTGAGCTACAGGATTTAAATGTGATGGACTGTGAGTTGGAATAGAACTTTTCCAAATGGAAGTGGTACCAGAGCATCATAGAAGAAGGGGGTGTGGCGGCACATGTTGCCAAGTGCACTACAGGCCTTGGATCGGATGCTGGGGTCAGCATGATGGAGGCATGCTTTCAATGCCAACCATATATCTGCCTGCCCTATGGGCTCATAGAAGTCCTGCACATTGGCCCCACATTTCCCTGTTCAAGATGAAGTCTTTAAGCTTATGCACAGCAGTTTGTCTTCCAGAAAGTCACAATTGGATCCACAATCAGACCTTGGTTCAACATTCTGTAGTTTGTGGACATCCATGAGGAAAACCATGGTGCAGTAGGAAAATTCTAGCACTGTCTTTCTTAGGAATTACTACACAAAAATATGTGGGGGTTTAAAGAAGCAAACCTTAGACATTCGGGAAAGGTTGGAAATTGTCATCAGTACATCCCTAATCACCTCCCTTGGGGAAGCAGGATCCAGGAGCTTCCTCATGAGAGCTGCACCAAAGAATCCCTCGGTAACAACTTCAGATGCCAGAATTCGAGAGCTTTGCACCATCCGTGCAATTAGAGCAACAGGTCTTCCTACGTCCTCCATATCTAGAAGTTCCAAACACCTCACCAGTGGTGCTGCAGCATGTAACTGGTAACACAGTAGCGCTCAAAGCATCAATAGACAGAACCATACAGTTGACAATATTGGAATAAATGCTCAAGTTTCCAATAGTTTAACCCTAATCCCTCAAGGTTCAGGCAATAAACAGCATGAAAATACCTCTTGCAAAATTTGCCAGTAATGATGCATGTTGGCAGTCATGGCCTTGGCAAGTTCACCATTGGTGACTTTCCCACTTGGTGAGCTCCTTCCTGGAACCAATGCAGCACTTACAGCTGGTGATGCTGATGGAGATCCAGGGGATGTTTGGGCTTGCATAAAAGGAAACTCCAGCACTGAAACAATCCTGTCTACAACTGCCCGTAACCCATCTCGGCCACCACCGCTCCCTTCCCAGAAATGCAGATGGGACAAATGCACTCGGTTCATTAAGCTCAACAAGGTACTCATGGGTTCTCGGCGAAACAGTACATCCCGGTAACCACCTCCAGAAAGAGTGTGGAAAATAGCAGAGACTGCCCATGTGACTCCAACGGGTGACAATCCAATCACATCATCTCCAAGTCCACCAGGCTCTGTACCATCCTCTGCACCTTTCAATCCACCAGCAAGCAATGTAATGAGGAGAAGCGGGAACCCTGCCGAGCAGCCCTGTTCAATACAGCTGAGACCACCCCACCTTAGCCTTGCCTCAAGAAGCCCAACACACCCATCTCTGCCTCCATGCCAGCTAGTTAGCATCCCAGCATTTGTTCCATACCCAGTATGGTCCACTGTCGGATGTGAGGCACCTTTTTGACTATTTGCTGGTACTATCTTGAGAAATCCACGGAGGGACATGAGAGAAGGGAGTAAGGAGAGGGCAGTTTCAGCTGCCCATGATGACCCACCACCCGTAGGTTCCAGGCCATGCTCAAGTGCTAATATTGATGACAAAGCAAGCATGGCTGCAGCTGACCGTGATGGGGCAAGAGGAGGTACTGAATCCAAAGATTGCTGAGCAAGAGCTGCAAGCCGAGCATGTTGTTTCGGTTGGGAGCTAGTTAGCATACATGAAGCCCCTCGTCGACCTTGCATAGCAAGACCCTGAGAAATGGTTGAGAGAGTCAAGCAAGCCTGGGTGATGAGATCCCTAGTAGAACCTGTTGTATTTCGGGTCTCTGCATCCTCTTCTCCATTGGCAGTTGGTGCACCAGGGGCTCCTTGAATAGACAGAACTTTGAAGATTGCACCTACAGCAGTGCCATCACCACCTCCACTGACTGGGTTATTTGGAGAGGCAGGTTCTTGTGTAGGGATGCCTGCGAGCACATCACATACCAGTGGAGAAAGAATGCAACATCGCAACAATACCTGCAGACATCAAACAATTCCCTCAGAAGAACATCAACATCTCTGCAGTCTCTCCCCTTCTGTTGGTGTTCAGGTACATGACATCACAAGCATGTCAACCAGTGGACAAAGCAACCAGTCAAGAGAACATGTAGCATCTATTGATAATTTGAAACTCATCAACATAGCAAGGTAAGCACCTGCATGGTAGCGGAAAGAGCAGTGTCAGAGCCATGCAAAAGGGAGTAGCAGCCAGCAATCTGAACACCCCTTGATTTGGCAACATAGTCAGTCACCAGCTCAGCCACCTTAGAGCTTCCTTCATCCACTCTGCACCCTTCATCATCACCCTTTTTGTCATCTACCCATGTTTCAGCATATCCCCGCAAAACTGCCAATGGAAAGCCCTGTCTCTGCTCCACCTTTCCTGTTGCCAACTGCAGGCCACTTATGAGTGCCCAAAGTGCTTTGAATGCTTCACCCGCAACTGGTGCTGATGTGCATGCACCCGATAAGAGATTTGCACCTGAAACATCCCAAGTCGAAAGAGAAGTATGAGAATTAGGAGGGAAAAAACATAAAGAGAGGGATCAATTTCATGTTCCTTGACAACAACAATACTATGTGTCCGATTACAGTTGCCTTACCGGTAGTACCCAAGCAAGAGCACAGGTGATCTGCAGTTCCAAGAGTCCTGGCCTGCCCAATAATCTGAGCCATTGTTTGGCCTTCCACTGTTGCAGCCCCACCTACACTCTCAGGCCCCTCACCACCAGGTGCAACCAGAGCAGCCAGTCCAGATGCAACCCGAGTAAGCAAGACTGCTGCACATGCTGTCGACTCATAAATGACGCGACCTGATGAGTCGTGAGAATATGCAACAGCCTGCCATTCATTGTATATCAACACATCTTAGTGGACAATTTCCAAAACTTTAACACAACCCAGCCAGAGCCAATGAAGGTGGTGCTAATTTATACAGATACAGAGTCAGACTGCTGCCATGTGAGTTGGCTACAAGGAAAAGTACCTATCTGTATCGTAGCTTAGATAACGACCAACCCAAAGTACCACACATTCAAGACAGAGGGTTGGTTACCTGTGGGTAAAGGCGCAACAAAGCAACACTATGGTGTAGAAAGGAGCTGTCCATTTTCCCAGCACCAACATCTATGAGCTTTCTTAGCACACCTAATCCCTGCACCAAATAGACCCACAACTAAGTCTACAGCAAGTTCACATCTGAAGAACAAAAAACAGCAGTTTGTAAATGGACTTCGCTTGAGGAATGTAATTACCATTATATGCTGACTTAGCAATGATCCTGCTTGTAAAAGAAGTCATGGCACACCTTAATGAGAAGATGGACATGTTGAGCATTAGGAGCTGAGAGGGTCGTCCGTAGTAACACCACCACAGTGGGGATTACATCCTCCACTGCCACCATCTGTTGTATGGCATTGCCTGCCAACAAATTTGAGAGCACCCTCAAGGCTTGACTCGCTGCTGTGCTTGCCTGCTCACTGTTGACAAGAGATGATGCTTCAGTTACTACATTACTCAGCAGTTACATCTTCATAATACAGACCTTCTCTGTGCTTCCATCTCCTAACAATATATGCAGACCCATTCCCAAGGGAAATTGAGCAACATGGGCTTGCCTTGCAAGAGCAGCTGTGCCCTTTGCATGAAGGTTTCGGAATGGATGAAGTATGTGTGCAAGGGCACCACGGTCCTGACCGATTGCCTGTGCTCCTTTCACAGTACGTGACGTGCTTTCAATCTTATCCAGTGTTGATGTGGCTTCTGAACCTGCATCAGCTTCCACCAAGTGAAGCTTCTCAAATAGTGAGATTTTCACTTCAGGTGCTCAATATCATCAACAAATGAATCCAGTGACAGCAGTGATCCATGTTTTGATCCTAGTACACTGCCTGGGAAAATAAATCCTGAGATGAGATAGTATCAATTTAGCTCCTCATGGGATTCATCCATCTTCTGCTCTTTGACCTTCTTTACAGCATACAGATATTAACTATTGGGAAAGGAACCTATCCACATATGATGCACGAAGTAGAAAGGAAAACAAAGAGTACTTCACCTGTGGTAGGAGGCACAGGGGCTGCAGCAGGATTCTGTTGCTGCTGGTGGTTTCCATTGGGGACTCGGGGTATTGATGCTGCTGGCCTGTCTGTGGAAGCTGGGCTCTCAATAACCTCACGGGCACGACCCCGTCCAACTGAAGGTCACAAAGGAAAAAAATGACAGTAACACTCCAAAATCGTCACTATTTTGTGAACAGAGAAATAGAGAGGGCATTCTCATGTACATATATTCCTGATCTTTAACATGCATATAGAGGATTCACTTCTCATGTTCATGCTCTTGAGAAACTCTGTTGCTCAAAACCATGGCAAGAGAGAAGGTCAGTAGGTTTCTGAAGATGGCACAGCCATGGAGCTTGTATCTTGAAGAGAAATATACCAGCAGGAGTAGGCAGTGGAGAAGATAAGGTGATGTTAACTTCTCCCCTCCATGCAGCATCACAACCTCTTGCTGCTGCTGTTGCTGCCCGAGCATCCTGCATCTCTCACTCATACACCATCAGACATCATCCAGTCTTGTAGTACAGTTTCTCCAATCAAGCCTCCAAAGGTGTCCAAAGCCAAATGTCTCATGTCCTTGGCAGGGTGCCAAGAATTACATGTTTAACAATTGAAGTGAAGGACAAATTCCCTACTAAAACCACATGATGAAACATGATACAGAGGCATGGCATTAAGTTCAATGCCAACATATATTCTGACATCCAGACAAGTTTGTAGAAAATGTACTCTAGCTGCAAGCTCCTCGGAAGTTTCTCGGACGAACGGGTGCTCCAAAAGACCAGGCCATGTAAGCCGGTTCTGTGAAACCTGCCCAATCATAATAATTGTCACCCACATTTTGCTTGCAAAATAAGCATGTATTGGGCATGTTTAAGATGAAGTACATATAATTTCATGGGTCACAAAATGTTGAGGAAATCTTCTGGGCAAACCTTGTTAAGTAGGCCTTTTAAAAAGCTTTTGAAGTTTGGGCTGATGCTATCAGGATATTTCACAGGATCCTGTTCCACAATCCAGCCCTTACTAGAGTTATTTTCTTCTTGTGTAGCTGAGGAAAAGAAAGCAAGACAGAAAACAGAAAGTGTTCTGACAACCTGAAAACCCAAACCCTACATAAGATGAGGGATGCTGGGATACGAGGGAGAGGGACATCCATACCTTCACAATGTGGCGAATAAGAGTGTATACTGAATTGGTGTAGAATGGAGGCTGTCCCACATACAGCTCATACCTGGCCCCATTCAGATTGAACTAGCCACTCTAAATCAGCATGAGTATTTCACTCACTTTCAGAACCCTCTGTACAAAAACTATGTGAATCAGAGTTGTGAAGGTACGCTTGTCTCCAATTTTTTCACTTACAGTATGACACCAAGGGACCATAAGTCAGCTGTATGGTTATACGGTTGTTCCCGGACAAGCTCTGGAGCCATGTACAATGGAGTTCCTGAGAGGAGAAACTGCATAAATTTCAGCCCACAGACTATAAAATCACCAGTCTTCATTACACCAAGAAAAACTAACATCATTGTCCTAGGAAGAACCAGGACAAAAGTAGTTTCTGCACACCATTCACTTTTGTGAAGCATGGTCAAACCTTTGATGGACCGCAGCACCATTGTGTTGCAAGACATTGCCCTTGCAAACCCAAAATCGCAAAGCTGAAACAAACCACCAAAGTCCAAATGCAAACCCCTTTCAACCCCTTCTTTGCATGGAAGAAGCACATCTAAGAAGAGTTGTTGTTGTTTCAGAAAAGAGGTTTGTCGAAGTGCTTTCCACACTTGGAGGAGAACCATATGCAGAGCATTTTTTACCTTGACAATGCCACCGGCACCAATGAGAATATTTTGTGGCTTCATGTCCCTGTGGATGATCCGGTGGGAATGGAGATAATGCAATGCCTTGACCTACAATGCAACCACAAAAGAAAGATAGACAAATGATTGCAGTGGACACAAATAACAAAGCTAAAAAGAATAGAGCTCCATAGAAGTCTTTGCAGAAGTCAAAAATGCACAGAAAAAAAAACCCTCATAAACCAAGATGGCACATGGCAGTCCTGTCTCATTGGAGGTAAACAAGATGAAGAAAGACTCACCAGCTGCTTGGCAATGGCCTGGACCTGAGCTTCTGGCAGGCTTTTATCATCCTCCAGAATCTCAAAGAGCTCTCCCTGTCCACCAAACAATTCCCAGAGAGAAGTGCATTTTTATTGTCAGCAAGCTGATAACTAACAAAGGGGTTGTTAACAACATTCTCAAATTAGTTTACTACAGATTTCCTGCTTTCACCACATGTCTACACTGGGTGTCAATTTGTGCTTGCTGCATTTCTTTTCTCTGGATCTTTTGTTACAATGGAATCTTACTTTCATGGGTGTGATTCTTTTTTCCCTTGCAGATAATTCATTCGGACCTTTGTGTTATTGCCAACAAAAAGAGACAAACAAGAACCTGAGCAAACTCAGTGACCACGCAAAATTCTTGAGGGCTCTCGAACGCATCAAGCATCTCAATAATGTTCTCATGCTTCAATTGCCGCAATATCTGATCATAAGAAATCAACACCCAACAATAAGCCACAGCACATCATTAAAAAAAAACAACAACAACAACCAGCAATCAATATCTATCAGGCACACAAGCAAGCAACAACAACACACCGTAGCAGCTCCCCTTTTGCAGAGGTTGACTTTTCACGCTGATTGTTCACAAACGAAGCACACACCTCTATTTCCTGTCTCAGGTTATCAATGTCTTTGTCACTCTTTCCATGCTTCAGAATAAACTTCATGGCAACAGTCTGCATACAAGTTTCACGACAACAACAACAACACCAGTTGGGTTCAAATCATAGTCTTAGAAGAAATCGAAGAAGCATCACTGCAATGAAAAGACCCACATGGGAAGGGGAAGCTACAAAGCATCACTGCCAACAACATTGAAGTGAAAGCTGCTACCATGGAAGGGAGGGATTCAGCAAATGGGATCAAATCCGAACCTGGCCTGTGTATTTCCGGCGACCTTTGTAGACTTTCCCAAAGGAGCCTTCGCCCACCAGCTCTATCACATGGTAATTCTCCACTCCCATTCTGGCCAACTGCGTGTCTACTGAAGAAGATCATGCACCAGATGATTGGGTCGTCTGCCACTACTCTTCTTCACACAAATCTCCACTTTTGTACAGTCCTAGTACTACGACCACCCTCAATTGCAAGCTCGATTTGCTCCCCATTCAGCTCAAAAATCAAAACCCTAAAACCAAAACCTGTTGCTGTTCCTCGCCCCATTTTCCATGATGGAGAAGTTGTGTATCTCCTCCATCCACCGCAAGCTCAATGCGGACGCCAGCTACACGTGTGCTCTACCAAAACACCTCCTCTCAACAAAAAAAGCCACTGATCTCCATTTCCAACTCCGTTTTTTCTCCAGCAGCTCGAGTACAATGCAGCGAAAAGACGTTGAAAAAAAGGGGGGGGTATGGAATGGGTTGTTGCAGAAAACAAACAAAAGAGCAGGAACAAGAACAAGCAGCAGAGTGTGCAAAAAAGGAAGAAGAAAACAAGCTGCGCATCACAGATGGAGAGACTGTTGTTTCTGCCAACGAATGCAGAGATGGGTATAATTCTTTTTTCAGGAGCTGAATTCGAGAATGGGCGCAATCTGTGATGGAATTTGGAGAAGATTTCGATCGGAAAATCTCCGAACAAAAAACCTGAATCGAAATCTGCGCAAACGAAAAGAAGGAAAAGAAGAACAAAGGCGAGCTCGCTGTCGCTGCGCTCGTTCAAACGAGCGCGGGAACGTTCTAGGGCTTCGATTGCGTTCACACTCTGACTGCTTTCATACAACCGGTTTTCATTCTGGGGGATGTTCACACTTGTGGCCAGTACCGTGCCCACTGGAAGAAGTATCCTACCCCCTACGGTACGTTGCGTTCATCCTTACACGTAGAGATGGCCTCTTTTCATGGCCTCTTTGCGTTCACACTTATACGTAGATACCCACTTACATGTAGATGCCCTCTTTACCGGGTCATTTTGCGTTCACACTTGGATAGCCGGTTAACACGTAGATGGCCTCTTTGTATGGCTTCTTTGCGTTCACACTTGCAAGTAGATTTCCGCTTACAGTCAATGGCCTCCTTGCGTGGCCTCTTTGCGTTCACACTTACACGTAGAAAGTCACTTACGTGTAGATGGTCTTTTTGGTTTCACACTTACAGTTAGCTGGCCTGTTCGTGTTCACAGTGACAGCTAGATGGCCTCTTTACGTTCACACTCCCCACATTTAGATGGCCTGTTTACATTCACACACTTGAGGTAAATGGCCTGTTTGTATTCACACGGGCAGGCACTACTATTGGGAACAAAAAAAAGCGACCTATCATAAAATTACTTTTAGTGGCAATTTTGCAACTCCAAATTTGCCAAAAAGATTTCACAGAAATTTTTTAATTGAAATTTAGTCCCAAATATCACTAAGGTCAAATACTAAATTTATTTATTTCCCACTTTTTTTTTAAAAATCCCTACCTGAAATGAAAATCTGATTCCATCAAAATTTAATTTTCATCTTTTGATGAATTGTTCAAATAATCTGCAATTCACATAGATGAATATTTTCAAATTGGAACAATGAAAATGTGAAAATTGATCCATGTTGCATAATTACATTCTACAAAAACCCTCCTAAACCCTAAACCCTACAAATATCTGAGCTGGAAACCCAACCTCTGCAAGCAAACAGACGCAACCCAAATTGTGCAAGGAATGTTTCCTTCTCGAATGTTGTTCCAAGTTCTACAAAACCCAACTGTAAAGGAAGACTGAGCTGAGGAAGAAACGCATAGAGCAATCAGGAGCAATTTGATGATCCACCAAATTGTTGCAGATCAATCATTTACACAAAGCAAGCTCAAAAACTTTCAAACTGTCAACTCTGAGAAGAATGGAAGATTCACCTCTTCAAAAGCATGAAATCACCATCCCTGCCACTTATTGGTCAAAGAACACAGGTCAGCATAGAAATTCTTGGTAGCCAACGAGGTTTAGGGTTTAGGGTTAGCCAGCATGCATCTCGCCTGCATGCAATCATACTGACCAAAGCAAGCAAAACTGTCAATCATGAGGCTCTTTGGGGAAAAAGCACACCCATCTTCCTCTCTGCAAAAGGCTTTTATTTCCCTAGCCAATGCAAACCAAAACCATCAAGTATCACCCTCTGAGGGAAAATGCGTATTCTGCCCCTGGCAGAAGCTCAAAAACCTCCTAATCGAATAAAAAGCAAACATCTGTGTCAGTCACCCGCCTCTAGGAAAATTGTGATATTAGTACACAGGTTTTCATCTGAAGGATTTGGTACTCTTATCTACAAATAATGATAACAGTGTCCAATCTATGTCTGTCAAGAAGACAGAAATTCAGTCCAATCTGTATTTAGTTCGCCACCCAACTCCTACATTCTCTCTCCTCTTGGAATGCAGAACTTCAAATGCTAATCACATTAGTTAGTTGTTGTCATCCCCCATATGATGATGGACATTCTATTGGAGTTGCATTCTCAAGGTTTATTGTTGTTCTCCACAAAAGGCTTTGGCTTTCTGTGTGGAGCAACACCACAAGTTGGGCACCTGTGTTTGTCCAGTTTCCGAAGGGTAAACACACAGGCCATGCATGTGTCAGTGTGACCGCACACATCAAACAATGTTCGCCGCCGCCTCTTTTCTGTCCCAAACTCCTTCGAGCAGTTCCGGCACTGCAACATCAAAGAACCACCCCCATCCCTGCCACTATTATATGCTTGTATTCCTCAAAGTTAGCACAGATATAAAAACCATGCACCACAATGTGGAAAGTAGTGCCTGTGGGGAAAAAACAATTAGAATAGTGGGGTTTGGGGGCACAAAAGGTAAGGAGACTTACAGTGCTTGACTTCTGACTCATTCTCTGTTGAATGGCTGCTTGTCTTGCTCCTAAGATGTCCACCTGTGTTTCTATATTTTCCTCCAAAACTGTCTTAAGGCCAGTATCTTCCAGATCTATGAAGACAGCATTAGGGTCCTCACAAACACCATCAGTAGTATCATGCCCCAATAGCAATTGCGATCTGCTGTGGAATAGGGACCGCACATCCTTCTTTTCATCCAGCTGAAGAACAACCGCCAAAACCTGGAAAAATGCACAAATGACCTGTGCTTAACCCTAATTCGATTCCAGCTGTAGTAGTACTCAAACTGGATCAAATTTCAATCCCTATTTTTTAATCCATGATGTAATCCAAATCTCCTTCAATGCTTTGGTTGCACATGATGATTGCAGGTTACCAAGTCTTAGGGTTTTGGGGTTAGGTGGTCCTGGAGTTGTTCGTAGTACCTCACAATCTGGGCCATCAGTCTCAATGCAGTCCTCACCCTGACCTGTATCATGTGGTGAGGGAGCCCATGGCTTGAATGCCCCATCCATGCATGAATGCTGCATGTGTTGAAAGTTACAATATTATAATTAGACAGTGGCAGGGAGCATGAGGGTTTAGGTTTTTGGGTTTATGCACACATGCAACAGTTCTATAGTAAGAGCATCAACATACGGCTGCCAGCATTATTAGTAGCCACTTTGTGTACCTGAAGCCAGAAGAAAAAACCACGTAGCAACTTCAACTTCTCCTCCAGAGTTTCTGCCTCAGCAAGCCTTGCTGCTAAATCTGCTCTGCCACATAAACGAATCAACATATGCTGCTACATACCAAAAGCAAGTGCATGAACCCTAAAGCCACTGACCAGGAGATAGGTTAATGTTGCAAATGCTAGTACTTCTTCACACTGCAGTTGTCGTAATTGGAGTACTGTGCATTTAGTTAAGCAAAGCAGGACAAAGCTGCAGCAATACCTGGATGGTGATCAAGGTAAGAAAAACCCTCATCCTTTGTTGAAAATTGGACAGTGCGGGTTCGAGTGTGACGCAGTCGCAAGAGGGGTTTCCGGCGGTTGACAAGCTCCCACATGTCAGCATATTGTTTCCTGTCAAATGGCTCCCCTGTTGCTACTTTTAGCTTCTGTCTATAAGTCTTTGCTTGCAGACAACTCGGAAGGCTTAACTTGTCCCCTACATGCGCTGCATCCTGAGTTTCCACCCCCCCAAATTTCTTTTTGTCAGAAACTCTAGTGACACATCTCTCATGGCGCCTCAACATGTACAAGGCCAGTAATCCCTCATTTTTACAAGATTTCTGATCACAAGGGCAATTGTTTCAGTCTCTTTTTTGCCTCCAGCAGCCATCATGGTCACATACCCTGCCAAAGAGGTGTCGACGAACAGTAGTTTTCAATGCATCGACCCTATCCATAGAAATCCCCTCTCCTGTTACACTAGATTTCGCCATACTCCCAGCAGGCTGAGAGTTATCGCTCTTGGGACTGAGACAGAGTGACCAGTTGAAGCCTCCATCAGTGATGCTGATCTCAGGGCCATCACTTTCTACCTTTACTCTAATTGTATGTGGGGCCTCAAACCCTTTCTCAGCATTTACTTCGCCTGATGCTGTTTTCTGAACATGTTGAACAACAATCCCCATGAGTGGAGGAGATTCAGAAGCACCACTGCCACTGTCATATTTTCTGACAACCCTAAGCCCATTCTCCACGTTCACAGGGACATTCCCAGGAGCAGCTTCATCAAAAGGAGCAATACCATTTCTCAACATAGAAGCTGCCTGTTGACTAGATGCTGTTGTATCTCTCTTCTTGCGTTTACTAGTAGAGGGAGTCAGAGAAATGTGGGTGATCCCAGGCAATGCCGGAAATGGTTTTACATCCTCTGGCTCTGTTTGAAAATCAGCCAGATGAGCACTAGTCATAGTAGTAGTACCCCCCTGCATTTCCTTCCCATCCACTCGTGCCCAGCTGTTGACATGAAACCCTCTCTGCTGGACCAGGTCATCAGCTGGCTCCTGTTTCACCATTGTAGACTTGTCTATGGCTGATGGTTGTGAACATCTGTCTTTGTGGTTGCTAAATGAGGTATGTACAAGACTACCACCAACCCTGATCTGCTCTTGAGCTGTTGTCGGGACCACCCGGGGGCACAAGTCAGCGGCTCTGAGTCGCATTCTCTTTCCCTGAGGCTGGCACAGACTACATACTTGTGGTGCCTTTTCCTTCCTCTTTGGTGTAGTTTTTGTACTCACTTCTGTCTCAGCAAGGGTACGGATCAATTCTTCTTCTTCCCTCTCCATCCTTAACCCCTTCCTCGTCATGGTTGGCATCATGGAATTGTTGTCACTTATCCCAGCCCAGCAGCTATTATACTTGGAATGTGCAATGGCCAATTCACCTGTTGTCTTGTGCACAAGATGGTCATCATCAGCATTGCCGAATCCCACAGTATGACTTTCAGTATGAATGATTTGATTTGTTGGTTCTGCCCCTCCTTGATGCCTGAAAAAGAACATGGCCCCCATAATCACAACTGAATCCAGAAATCCAGTTTTCCCTTGGACAATCTCCTGCTGCAAAGTTCAAAACCAGAAAAACCAAGGTGCAAATGAAAAAGGGAAAACAGAGGTACAACAACAAGACTTGAAGAAGGTGTGTAAGAGAAAAAAAAAACTGAGTACCAATTCTTGCACCTTGGACATTGCTGGAGAGCATCATCCATCTCCAACCTCTGCCTCTGAATGTTTGTTCCATGTTCTCTGCTCATCACGCGACAGGGACAGAATTTTCGTGTGCATTTCTGGCATTTGATGAGATGTCCTACTGCCACCTTATGAGGGCACCAATAGCATCCATCTCCCAGCTCTGAATCATGTATTTGCTTTCCCACCACCTGGGATCTTGTTGCAGGTTTAGCCAACATTTGAAAGGTGGTGCTGTCATGGTTAGGGTTCAAGTAAGGTATGTTGTTGGTTTCGTACTCTTCTTTCTCACACCTGGTCTCTATGCCAATGCTTCCACTGTCCAGATTGGTCTCTTCTTCTTCTTCTCCATCCAGAACCTGGTACCGCCTCTCACTCGACTCTCTCACATCTAGCAGGCATGTGTCACAACTCTCATCCTCCCAGAAAGACGGCTCCATGAAGTCAACATGATTGGAATTGAGAAGGCATTCTGACTCAACATCTCCACATGTGAATCCTTCCATCATTCCTGTGAGGTCTTCTCCCAGTCCAGCCACTTGACCTGCTGCTGGCAAGCCAGCAAGTGAATAGAGCTTGCCAAGGTCACAAACAATGCTCAAATTCTCAGTTCCATCATCGATGACAGAAGCAATCTCTGTGGACTTGGATATGTCTCCTCCAGATAGCAACATCTTTTTATCTCTCCAGAGGGAGCCCTTTTCTTTTTCCCCTTTGTCCAAGGAGCATCAGACCCTAACACACTCTTTCTTGTACAGCTCTTCAGACTCTGACAACAATGAAATTCCTGACTGGCTGAGCTCAATTCAGAGCTTCTCCAAAACTGTAGTATTACTCAAAGCTAAATTTTGCACTGCACAATGGCAGCCTCTGTTCCACAGCTCTCAAGAATTCAAAAGCATCCAATTTTCTGAATCACAAAACACAACAACAACAATGAAGGAACAAACAAAAAGAAACTAAAACCAAAGCTCAACAATCAACTTCTGGCAATGGAGGAAAGACAACAACAACTGCTGCAACAACAAGAAGCTAAACAAAACCTAAAAACCCAGATCCAAAATAGTCCAAAAACCTCAGAAAACAAGCAAAGCAGCAGGTCACAAAACAAAAGCCAATGCAGTACTAGTCAATCCAAAAACCATAAAAAATTTGCAAAACACTGCAAAAATGCCTACTCAAATGCTTCTTCTTATTCTTCTTCAAGTCACAAAAGAAAGAATGCCCACTCAAAAACATGCAATTGCAAAAAATGCAAAAGACAACCCAAAAAAAGCAGCTTCAGGATCAGAAAAAAAACACTTTATCTTTCATCAAAACACTGCAAAATGCAAAAAAGACAACCACCCCCCCCCCCGCCCCCCAAAAAAAACACAGCTTCAACTTGAGGAAAACAAGACTGTACCTTGGATCACAACATGCAAATGCAAAATACAAAAAATACAACACAGAAAGGGCTTCAGGTTCAGAAAGAGACTGTTACCTGTTGATCAAAACATGCAAATGCAATATTGTTCTTGTTCTTGTTCTTGTTCTTGTTGTGGTTCCTCATGAACCTCCTCCTCATCATCATCATCATCCATCACCATCATCATCAAGTTTTTCAGCTACAAAAAAACAACACCACCAAAAACAACAACAACAACAATAACAAAGCAAACAAGACAACAATAGAATACAGACCAACAAAACAAATTGCACTCAACAACAACAACAACAACAAAAAAACCACCTTCTTCTTCTTCTTCTTCTTCTTCTTCTTCTTCAACAATACAACAACAAAAAGACAACACCACTGACAACAATGTACACAACAACAGTGACAACAATGTACAAACACAACACCAACAAGAAGGCAAAAAAAAAGCTAAGAGCTTTGAGGGCCAAAACTAGTGAGAAGCAAAAACATAAGCAAAAGGAACTCTGAGTGAGAGAGAGAGAGAGAGAGAGAGAGAGAGAATCCCAAAGAGAATGTATTATATATATCATAATAAATATATATATAAATAAATAATAGGAAAATAGGTAATAAATTAATGAAGTATTGGGAACAAACATAAGGCAGGTACTAGGTACCCTAGAATTCTTTTTTTTCTTTTTGTTTTTTTTTTTGGGGGAACAAATAGGAAAATACCCATTGCAAAGAAAGAAAGAAAGAAAGAATCTAGGTACCCTATTTTGTCCTTGTGAGAAGGTTTGGGGAGTGGGGACATTAAATGTGCATTATATAGTAGGGGCTTCAATGGCGTCTCGATTAATGACAACTAGGTTTTAAGACTTGGTTTTTTTTTTTTTTTTTAATAATTTAAATATAAATTTATAATAATTTTATTTATTTATTTATTTATAATATTTAATTTGCATGCACCACTCCCACACATCCTATGGCCTATAATTTCTATATTGTGAAGTTTGTGGGTTTGGATGAAAACTTAACAACAGGAATTTAAGTTGGGCACAACATATCCTAATGACAATCCAGTATAACCTCTTTTCATCCAAGAAGAGATCAACGAGTACAATTTCATCCAAGAAGAGATCAACTAGTACAATTTCATCCAAGAAGAGATCAACTATTACAATTTCATCCATGAAGAGATCAACTATTACAATTTCACCTATGAAGAGATCAACTATTACAATTTCATCCAATAAGAGATCAACTATTACAATTTCATCCAAGAAGAGATCAACTATTACAATTTCATCCGAGAAGAGATCAACTATTACAATTTCATCCATGAAGAGATTAACTATTACAATTTTTCATCCAAGAAGAGATCAACTATTACAACTTTTCATCCATGAAGAGATCAACTATTACAATTTTTCATCCAAGAAGAGATAGGGATGTGAAAAACTTTGGGCCAATGAGAGCCCGACATCGGTAGATTATTTTGAATAGTAAGCCAAAGATGAAATGTCATCATCCATGAAGAGAGTGAGCGATTATTACACTTTCATCCAAGAGGGAAATAGGGTTTGCAAAAATCATTGGACCAATGGAAGCTGACATTGGTACCTTCTTCTGCTGCTGAGTAGTAGTAGGTCATTAATGAAAAAAAATTGTCAAGAGGTTATTTATGTGTAATTTGAGTAATATATGGAGATTATTACATTAGGTACCTATGGAAATTATATTATAGGACTAATTTTTATTAAATAAAACCAAAAGCATTCATTACTATTATAGAGTAACTCTATTGGAGATTATATAATTGTGGGTTTTTTTTTCTTTTTTTCTTTTTTTTTTTGGGGGGACCCAGCTGCCTTTTTTGGGGATTATTAAAAAGTGGAATATCAGTGACAAGTAATGTATTAACAGTAGTTTTTAATTTTTTATTTTTGGTGACTATTATGTTATTTTGCATTATTATTTTTGGAAATTCCAAAAATAATTAATTAATTAATTAATTAAGTAGTACCTAGGTTACCTACTATAGTATTATTGGGCCTAAATTACTACTTGGAGTGATGATTGTTGTTGCAAGGTCCTTTTTTGCCCATTTTAAAGTACAATAATACATTGTAATGGCAAATTGTTTATACCCTATTCTTTAAGCTACAAATGCACAAGCTTTTGCTTATTCCAATGCATGTCTATGGTTTTATTGGGCAAATTGTGGTGCATTTACTTGACATGATGATACAAAAAGGTCTTGTGCTTTCCAAGGATACAATTTTATTTTTTTTGGGGGGAGGGGGGGGATAGGATACATTATTGTTGGAGCAATCCCTTTGGCAAAATTGGGAGGGTTGGAAAACCAAAAAAAAAAAAAAAAATGTGTATAATTTCTAATATAGCCTAATATAGGCTAAATTGTGTCAAGTGTGCTAGTAGGGTTTAAGCTTCAATGTGTTACCTAATTTCTCCAATGCATGGACATTGGAGACGGTTTTACCGACTTCCATTTTCCCCAAGTCATGATCTTTAATTTTATGTTATTTCTTCTCGGATGATGAACTAAAAGTTTTTTTTTCCTTTTTTTTTTTTCCTTTTTTTTTCTTTTTTTTTTCTTGCATTCTTTTATGCCATGAACAAGAATGCCATTGAACATTTATTTTTATTTTTATTTTTATTTTTT
>Ga0116230_10001247_pt1 | contig 23813 bp, 6 predicted proteins | sample S1TSphfallax_3_FD_88678 | JGI IMG/M metagenome (GOLD analysis project Ga0116230, IMG submission 88678) | Host-associated microbial communities from peat moss isolated from Minnesota, USA - S1T2_Fd - Sphagnum fallax MG | ecosystem: Host-associated > Plants > Peat moss > Unclassified | place: USA... | reverse complement strand
TTTTGTTATAACCTTCAATTTTTTGTGAGAGAGTGACCATAACACACCCCTCGCATATGCATAAATTTCATTTTTTCTTTGTTTGCTATCTTTTCATAAGAATTTGATTTTGATTTAGGACTACTGTATTTTCCAACAATGAAAACGAAAATAAAGTCTCATGGCTCATGTTTTGGTTTTATGTGTAGGGCTATGGCAAGTGGACAAAGCTATTTAGATTTGGACACAATTTGGAAGCTTGAAGCTCATCAAACAAAGATAACAATATCAGTTTCCCAAATGAAGAAGTTTTTCTTGTTTGCTTGTTTCCAAATGACCTTACATTAGAGGCCACTCAAGACTTTTCATTCACAAGTGTTAGTTTAGACATGAATGCCTTTGCCATTTAAGAATCTACATTGATTGAAGCTATATTAACTTTGCATAAATAAGCCAAGTTTTGCATACATTTTATATAAGTGCATGTGTTTGTTTTATGTTTTACACATATTTAAGATGTTTTATAAATAATGAAACAACTAACACTTACATGCGAAATGTGTATAAATGTGTAATTCAGCCTTCTCGGGTAGCATGCCATTTGGAAACTATGATCACGCTCCACATAACACAAATGTTTAAAAAAGTTTTAAAAAAATCTGCTTGCTCCATTGGTTTAAAATTCCCCAAAAATAAGTTTTAGACTTATTAGGTTGGTAGGGTTTTAATATTTTGTTTTAGGCAAACGAGAACTATCACCTTTTTCTATAACAGAATGGGTAGGTTCAAGTCTTCTATCTATAGATTCTCACTGCACTACTTCCATTGACACATGGATTTGCTTCTCCTTCTTTTGCTTGGGTTTTTCCTTTACATGCCATTACATGAAGCCTTATTGCACTTGCTAACAAGCGTTGCGTGTAAACCCGAGTAGGCTAGCATGGACCATCATATCCATGTGGTAACACTTATTATTGGCAACTCCATTTGAAATCTGTTATTGTATGTGGAGGGCAGCAATGGGCCATATCACGAATGTATGTTTTTGATTACCATGGTATGCATACAGGAGCTGAAAACTTGTATCAGTCTTTGCACAGATTAACATCAGTTGTTGAAACATAACTTTTCACATAGTTATGTACTACATGAAAAGGGTATGTGTTATAACACAAAGTACCCATACTCAGAACCAGAAAGTAACAAGTTTTCCCTTGAAAACAAGGGGTGTGTCGCATTGTGCCCTTGCAATTTACGGTAAATAGTATCTTAAAGCAAAAGAAGAACTATAAAAATTTAAATATTTCACCATGAAAGAATATAATCTTCAAAAAAACCCTCTACAAGAAATCAAGATCCTTCAAGCTATCATAACTCTAACTAATCTCAAGTTTCAACACAAGCCAAAATAAACCATCTTTCGAAAATCGTTATATACATATAGACCTATTATTCCCTAGGGGCCAAAATCCCTTAAGTTACTATACTCTATAATGAATCTAAACACAATATCCTGGCCTTGGTGGGCAAGCCCAACAAACGCCAAGGGAGCCTCAAAATAATGGGAGAAGTATTGTTGTTCCCAATACTGAGAAATGAGACATAAGGTTTTTCTGAACTGAAATAGGTTCTAATATATGAGAGAGAGAGAGAAATAAATGAATTCTTTTCACACCAATGAACTAGTAACTTCTTTCAAGTGTTTCTTTTTGGGGTTGGCCATGAGATAATAGGCACCTCGAAGGAAAGAAAGAGAAAAAACATGTAAAGATCTTTCCAAGAATGTGGTTTGCAATTCCTCCTGACAAAATTGCCCTTTCAAAGAAGAAAAGGGACCTTCCACTAGGGGAAGAAGGTCATCAATGACCTTGATCTGGGACCTTCCACTCCGGGAAGATCCCTCGAAGCTCTTTACCCAGGCAGCTTAAAGGAACAATTTTTTGAAAGTGTTTAAGGGCCCACCCAACACAACAAGGGTCTCTCTCTCTCTCTCTCTCTCTAGCCTCTCTCATGTTGCTCATGGATTCACTTGGTGATGATGCCCCATCCCCGTCCTCTCCCTCATCACTTCAGCACGATCTTGCCCACCCTCCAAGGACTGCTTTGCCTGGAAGGCAGGCATGGGACAGGTGGGGAGGGAGGAGGCTAATAGCTCTCCCTCCCTCTCTCCTTCCTTCCTTCCTTGCTTCCTTTCCTTTGACCAAAATGGATGAGTGAGTGAGTGGGTCATGTGATATTCACGGAAAATTATATTATAGAACAAATATTCTAGACTCCCAACCGCAAAATTGGGTTGGCGGGTAGGTGGGTGGATGAGAGAGTGGGTCATGTGTTCTTGACCCGATAAAAACATATTTGACCAATACTCCTCCTCCTCAGACCACAACATTTAGTTTTGAGTAGCATGATAATACTAGCGAGGAGTAGGTAGTAGTTTGAAGAGTTAAGTTTAGTCCTCGAAGTGCTAATTCAAAGGCTATGAAGAAGGTGGTGGGATTGGCACTAAAAGGTAGTTTGAGATATTATACTAGATTGGTGTGCGTAAATTGCAAAGCCCAAAAATTCACCAAAAAGAAAAGGGGTTGAGGAAAATGTAGAAGGGAAAAAAGTCACTAGGATTCCACTCAAATTTTTTCCCTCTAAAAGTAGTAGTTAACTTAGTACCTAGTATGTAAGGAACTCATTTTGTTTGGTGGTGCTTGCCTAGGTACCTAACTAACTTAAAAAGGCCAAAGCTATTTGTTATTGTCCATGTTTGGAAGACCTGGGCTTTTTGTTATTGTTGTTGTGTCTTAAGGAAACTGCACTGGGAAAGTGGGTTGGGGGAGGGAGGAGAGGTTCGTGTATTTTGTCACCAAATCTTGTGGAAAGCAAAATCTTGTCAAGCTTTTTAAAAAAGGGTTTGGAATTGCGATTATTTATTTATTTGTAGTGTTTGGGTTGTTCTCTAAAAGTTGGATTCTATTTATTGGAAATGTCACTTAGAGAAAATTTCCAAATTTCCAATGTATTTAGAGGGCACCTTATATACACCAAAAAACAAAAAAATCCTTTTTTAGGGGTGGTGTCTTTTTTTTCTTTTTTCTTTTGGAGGGTTGGTGTGTTTTGTCACCAAATCTTGTGGAAAGCAAAATCTTGTCAAGCTTTTTAAATTTTTTTGGAATTATTATTATTATTTATTTGTAGTGTTTGGGTTGTTCTCTAAAAGTTGGAAAGCAAATAACAAAGGAAATTAAAAAAAAATAGAAAATAAAATCCTAATCTCTTTACATATATGTTTAATACGTTCATGATAACGTTCCCCTCATGCATAATGACGAGTAAAAAGCACATATATGGGTCGGGGAAGAATGCACTCCCAAAAATGCGAGGCCAGACTCGACTAGAGATACCCACTCGGCACGGCTTTTCCTAGACCCACTTCCTTGTTTCGGGAAATTCCGCACTCTGTGGGCTTTAACCCTACACTATCTCTCCTCCTTACTTTTGTCAAAGTTGCAAAATCTGTTTTGGGGGCTAGAAACAGGTACCTTAAAAACGTGGTGTGTTTTGTTTTGTTTTGACTTTTTGGCCTGGACTAATACCCTGATTATAAACTGGGGGTTACCTATTTGGGGTTGGTTGTTTTTCCTTTATTATTATTATTTTTTTGGTGTTTTTGTTTGTGTTATTTGTTTCTCTCTCTCTTTTCCTTGTCAGGGAAAACAAACCAACTAACTAGCTATAAATAAATTAATTAATAAATTAAAAAAAAAACTAGCTACATGGGAGAAGAGGAGGGGAGCAAAAGAGGGGGCGGGGGGAGAAAGGAATGTGGGGCTAGTTGTGGACGTGGTTATGAATTTTCTTGAACAAGAAGAAAGTTGAGACACTGTTTGTGATGTTTTGGGTGTGGAATGGGGGTCGTCTCTTCGTGTTTTGGGTACGAAATTGGGGTCGTCTGAGTCCGTGTTTTTTTGTCTTTGTTTCCGATCCGCAAGGCCGTCGGAAGAAAGAAGGAAGGAAGAAGGAAGAAGGAAGAATTTTGCTTGCCGAGCACTTGTTGCTGCTGCTCCTTCTTTTTCTTTCTTCTTGTAGGTTGTGCGTCAAGTAGTTTGTTGTCGTCGCACAGGATATGGTCTGGTGGGTGCATTTGGTTGCTTTCCAACAGCTTCACAAAACAAGCTGATTGACTGACTCTCTGAGAGAGAGAGAGAGAGAGAGAGAGAGAGAGAGAGAGTTCTTCGGAGCAAACAGCAAACCTTCTTTATGTTTTGTCGGAAAGAAAATCTTTTGGAAAACTCTTATGCTTTTGCTCCGGAAACCAAACAAACAAAATGATAGGGGGAAAAAAAAACCAAAACAGAAAGAATTGGAATAAGCCTCTTGGTGACTCGTCAATTCTTTGTGAGGAGGAGCTTCATCATGATCGTCGTGGTTCTTGTTGTTGAGGAGTGAGTGGATTGGCGGACAACGGGACAGTTGCAAAACATCTGGCTTAAGAAGACTTGAAGAAGAAGCTCAAGAAGAAGAAGAAGAAGCTGCTATGGAATTGTTTTTGTGCATTGGCCCATCATCTTGTTGTTGTTGTTGTGACAGTAGTGGGTCGTTGTTCAGAAGCTTCATCTTCTTCTCATCTTGGAAGAGAAGATCGGAAATAACAGATGGAGTGGCGGGAACTCGATCTTGGTTTTGGAATCCTGAACTGGAATTGACTCCTGGAGCTGTTGCTGAGGGTTGTGATTAGAGAGACAGACACACAGACAGAGACAGAGAGTAGGGCAGAGTCTCATTTTGTGGGGGGGGGGGGGTTGTTGCATGAATGACTTCCTTCATATCTGTTGTGATTGGCTTTTGCTTTCTCACTGCTCTTGGTGTCGTGAGAATTCATGGCCTTTCTGCGCGGATTTCCTCCTCAGATGATGATGCTGCGATCTTGCTTGGATTCAAGCGGCAAGTGACAGGGGATCCTCTCAAGGCACTGGCAGGATGGGGACCTGATGCGGCAGCAGATCCTTGCAGTTGGAATGGGGTGAATTGCACCAGCTCCAGAGTGACCGGCCTAACCCTCAACAGCTTTAACCTAATTGCCAATGCTTCAGCCATAGGTGAGCTTGGTCAGCTGGAAATGCTGAGTTTTTTATCTCTGGCTGGCAACGATTTCTCAGGTGCACTTTCAGAGGCACTCAGCTTCAACAATGATGTAGGAATGAAGTGCAGTTATGAGTTTCTCGACCTCTCGGCGAATTCATTATGTGGTCAAGTCACAGGGAATACTGTTGGGAGCTGCAAGGTGCTCAAAAGCTTGAATCTTTCCAATAACCAATTGACTGATGGGATCCCAGCAGGGGTGCTTGGAGGCTTGCAGTTGAACCTACTGGATTTGTCACACAATAATCTTTCTGGAGCTATACCAGGTGATATTGTTGTGAATTGCAGCAATTTGGAACACCTAGATCTCTCTTACAATAATTTCTCACAAGGATTACCTGGGGGATTCAGTGCCTGCTCAAAGCTTGTATATGTGGACCTCTCCTGCAATTTGCTTGCTGGTGTGATTCCATTTGATTTCTCAGTGACCCTATTTTCCCACCTCAATCTTTCATATAACAAGTTCATGGGCAGCTTTCCCTCCTCTCTATTGAATTGCACACAATTGCAGGTCCTTTCTCTTGCGCATAATCAGTTCATTGGAGAAATCCCCAGTTATGTAGGCAGTTTGCAGCTTCTCCAGGATCTTGATCTGGGAACAAACAATTTCTCTGGTCCATTCCCACATGCAGTTTTGAATTGTTCCAGCCTGATATTTCTTGACCTGAGCTCAAATTGGTTCAGTGGGATCATTCCTGCTGAGATATGCCCTGTTTCTTCACAACTCAAGTGGCTATGGCTTCAAGACAATGGCTTTTATGGGTCAATTCCGCCACAAATTTCCAACTGTTCACAGTTGATCAGCCTTGACCTCAGCTTCAACAACATGAGTGGGACAATCCCCAGTGATCTCCAGAAGCTTACCAACCTTGAGTCCTTGGTGCTCTGGTTCAATAATTTGGAAGGTCAAATTCCTGTTGAGCTTGCAAACTTGACTAACCTTCAAAATCTGATCCTCAACAACAATAACCTGCAAGGTACAACTTTGTACCACTTCATGAGTCACTTTTCTTTGATCTTTTGTAAAAGAGTCAATGTGCTCACAGTTTGTGCTCCCTACTACCCATCTTTTCTGCACATCCTTTGACGCGCCTGGAAATTGATTGAAGTCCAATCTGTAAAAACCCTGCTGCAGCCCAGAGCAAAACATGAAGATCTCAATTGTGATCTAATCAAGCTCAGGGGAAATGTACACATGGGATCAACATAGTCCATCACCCAGAACAACCTCTGATTAGAGAGAGAGAGAGAGAGAGTAGTAGGTTGTATGGTCTTTGATTTGCAATAGGGTTTTATTCCTCATAGGGGAACTTTCATGTCTGTAGAATCAAAAGATCAAGTAGCTCTTTTCTTCCAAATCTCATAGATTTGCTGGTGGGTGTGGGCAAGAGTTGCAGGAAGTATACCGGCAGAGCTTTCAAACTGCAGTATGCTACAGTGGCTGTCACTGTCTGATAACAACTTGACTGGCACAATACCACCAAGTCTTTTTAACCTTCCAAGACTTGGGGTTCTGCAGCTGGGCAACAACAAGCTGACAGGTGTCATACCTCCTGAGATTAAAAACAGCGTGAATCTGTTCTGGCTAGACTTATGCTTAAATAATCTGAATGGCACTATCCCACCACAATTAGGACGAACATCCCGTTCTGCTAACAGAATCCTAGACAACTGTGAGGTGTCTTTTATGATATTTCTAGATGCATCTTGCAAAGGCATTGGGGGGTTGATGTATACAGCAGGAATACGCCTCTCAGATTTAAGTGCAATACACAATTGTCGTACTAGGTTGTACAACCTTGATATAGAGGAGTTGCAGAATGCTCACACACTTGTGTTCTTAGACCTCTCCCACAATGCTTTTGAAGGCTCAATTCCAAGTGACATTGGTGAATTTTATTCGCTTCATATCCTCAACTTGGACCACAATAGCTTGTCAGGAGAGTTGCCAGGAAGCCTCGGTGAATGTGCAGAGCTCATGGCCCTTGACTTATCATCAAATGATTTCAGCGGTCCAATACCCGAATCTTTCACAAACTTAACCTTGCTTCAGGACTTCAACATCTCAAACAACAACCTCTCTGGAAAGGTTCCTGGTGGTCAGCTCCTTGCCTGGCCACCATCAGTTTATGCCAACAACCCAGGGTTGTGTGGTTTGCCACTCCCAAATCTGTGTGTGTCAATATCCCTCAATCAGACTGCACCCTCAAAATCATCCTGGAGGGGGGGGCGGGCAGGTCATGTTGTGATGGTGCTCTTTATTTCATTGGGGGTTATACTTGTACTGCTCTGGACCTTGTGGCTGCGACGTAAGTCTTTGAAATATTGCCTCAAAGCTCAAACCGAAGAAATCACCTCCTCTTCAGTCAGGGCCTTGAAGAATGAAGACCAGGCAATTAGTGTTGCCACCTTTGACTTTGGGTTGCAGGAAGGCCTCAAGAAGCTCACATTCGGTGACCTTCTTGAGGCCACCAACAACTTCAGCTCAGAATGCATCCTTGGGTCTGGTGGCTTTGGGGAGGTCTATAAAGCAAAGCTGAGAGATGGGTCTTTAGTGGCAGTAAAGAAGCTCATCTATCTCACAAACCAAGGCGAACGAGGCTTTCAATCAGAGATGGAGACACTCGGCAATGTAAAGCATAAAAACTTAGTCCAATTGCTTGGCTATTGCATTACATCAGAAGATAGGATTCTAATGTACGAGTTCATGCCACATGGAAGCCTAGAACGAATGTTACATGGGGAATTTCAAATACCACAGGAGTTATGTTCAGGAGAGCAGCAAAGTTTGTCATGGGCAGCTAGGAAAGTAATAGCAGTTGGAGCAGCACGAGGGCTAGCATATTTACATCATGGATGTGATCCACACATCATCCACCGTGACTTTAAGTCAGCCAATGTGCTGTTGGATGCAGATTTTGAGGCCCGAGTTTGTGACTTTGGAATGGCGAGGTTTATTAGTTCATGTGAGACACATCTAAGTGTGAGCACTTTAGCGGGGACACCAGGGTATGTACCTCCAGAGTATTACCAAAGCTTCCGGTGCTCCCGACAAGGTGATGTGTACAGTTATGGGGTTGTGTTGCTTGAGCTTATAACTGGCCGATGCCCAACTGACAAAGATGAATTTGGAGACTCCAATCTAGTTGGGTGGACAAAGCTGAAGCTCCATGATGAAGCAGCACTCAATGAAATTTTTGACCCGACACTGCAACACAATGGTGCAGGCAAGTGCAACAACAATGCTGAACTTGTGCAGTATTTGAGGATTGCCTGTGATTGTCTTGAAGACAATCCTGCCGATCGCCCTACTATGCTTCAGGTTGTTGCAACCCTAAAAGAGATTTCGTTAGACTGTTGTGATTTCCAATAGCTTGTGTACAGATTCAAATTTCCTGTCACTGAGGTATGCTGCTCTATTTTCAATCAAAATACCCATAACCTGTAATCATTATAACTTTTACCCCATAAGAACTGGGTGGTTCTGCCCCCAGGAAGGGTCATCTCCTTATACCAGTCACAGAGACTGTCAGAGATGCTGGAGCTAGTCTCAGGCTCTAGGCTAATTTGCACAGGCATTAATCTCAAACTTGGGAAGATAAAAACTAAACTTCCCTTTTCATTAAGCACTTACAATTGTAGATTAGAACACTGCCAGATGCCCTGATGTGGGCACATTTCATTGGTTATAGTGTAGTATACACATGCTTAGTGTCTTTGTACATTATCTATTTTGTTAAGTGCTCATATATGCTCCTTTTGTAACAGTCCTCTGTAGAGATACAGATTTAAAACCAAAGGATCTCTTTCATTGCCTTAAGAGGCTAGTAGATGATCATGGTAAAAGATACAAGGGCTTCACTACACATGAAAAATTCCAGATCATACATACTTGCTGAGTGTGTTTTTGAAATTGTATCTTTCAACATGCTGTGATAAGGAACTTTCACAACACTTGGGGCAAACTTGCGATTCTGTGAAAGTTAGTTAGTTGTTTTTTTCAAGATATAGAAACTTAGCTCCAAAAAGGTTGTTGGATTACATACAATCACATACACTGTCTTTAGCTTGTCTTTTGCAGGGTTTTGCAGACTTTGAGTGTTCAAACCTTAGATGAAACATTGAGTCTGTTCCTAGCAAGCATGCAGTAGGATCCTGGAGTGGTGACAAGATGAGTATTATGGTAGTAATATAATTGCTGTGTATTAACCAAGATGCAATACTTGCATTAGCAGCAAATCCTGAAGTCTTCATTGAAAATGCAATGCCCTAGGTGCTTTGAATTATGGATGCTTTCATAAACCTCAAGATGCTCACATGTTGCACCCTGAACATTTGATCCAACTTAACCTATTGCTTCAGAATCTACCAATTTGATCACATTCATCAACATGCTCTTTGATGTAACCTCCAAATTAAGTCCCAACTTAAATGCATATATATGTATATATATGAGGATTAAAAATATGTTGATCCTTTTGCTTCATTTCAAATGTCAAGTGAGGATTGTAAAAGATCTTCATGGAGTAACCAAAACATGTTTTGGTCCAAGAGGAATGAGCACCAAATGCATAATTGATCACAACATTAATTCAGAAGTAGTCTTCTCAACTTTGATATAGAAGATTGGCGATCATTATGGAATAGAAAGTTCATGAAACAATTGTTGAGACCATCTATGGAAATCAAATGGGAATTGTTTCAATGATGATCTATTTTTAATGCTGAAGACATCATATGGTTTTTTTTTGTACAAGCATAGACCAACTTCATCTTCAAGGTTTAAAATCACAAAAGTTAATTATAGACATACACATCTTTGATTTTGAAGATTGTAAGCCTGTTATTCCACCCATGATGTACAACATACAAATATTGAAACAAGAGCATATAAAAGTTGTTGATGAATGGAAATAGGTTAAGTTGAATTCATTTGTCATCCTATGTGTATTTTGCAAGTTATGGTGACTCATTTTCGCACATGAGAAGTTTATTTTCACCAAATTTTAAAACTAAATAAAAATATGTTCCACTATCTCCATCTTCTTCCCATCATCTTTTAGTCACCTAATTTCATTTTTCTGAAAAACTGGTTTCAATTCCCTTATAAATAGTATATAGTAGTGAATTGACAAAGATTACAAAAATTGTTATGATTTATTCTCCAAAAGGAATTCGTAACTTTTGTAATTTGGGGGCTTTTAAACGTCAAAACATTTTACTAATATTTTTTTTGCTCATGACACCTTAAATCATTATTGTAGTCAGTTAATCAGCCATACAAAATTTGAAGAATTTTTTTTACAAGTGGTTCACAAAAATGAAAGTTATAAGTCCATTTACAAGCTCCATATGTGTTGTAATAGAAGATGTGCAGTGAAAATAATTCATGTGGTGAAAACACACCACAAGAGGCACACTTGTTGCTTAAGGTGACCATTTAGAAAGTAGCAGGTTTGCTTGTTAAAATAATGTGATAGACTAGAATTGAATATATATAAGAGGATGGATTCAAAAATCATAAATAAATGATAATGACCAAAAATATTCATGACAAAAAAAAAATCAAATTATACTATGATGTGAAGGTGCACATATTATTGTTATTCATGATTATGTCATCAAGGCATTTCAAGTCCTTCAAAAAAAGGTTAAGTAGTGAAAACATTAATTATATTGCTTTCAAAATGTTTTTGAGTACTATATTCATTTCAAATGGTTTTGCACATGTTACAATAATATATTTAATTTTTTTCATGTGAACACAAACTAAAAACTTACAACATTCATTAATATTATTTTTGACACTAAAATATGGAAAACTAAACATTGGTTACATTTGTTGTAGTGTGTGTTAATGTAATTGCACCATGTGATCCATACAAAAAAATTGATTGTGACTCAATAACGGTATAACAATATAACATTATTCTTCTTTAAATGAATACCAAATGTGAGTGCAAGCTATACTAGTGGTTCACAAAGTGGCACATGAAAAGATCACCCAAGTCCATATATATATATATATTTTTGGGGAGCTTGGAAGGACTAAGTAGTAAAACATAAACAATCCATCAATTTCAAGTAATTATATATATGTTTTTACCCTTTTAAATATAATTATTCTATAAAAATGTGCACAAACCCAACATAAAATGAATAGTTTTTCATAATGATATGGACTTTTGAAAAGAAACTTGTTTTTAACATTAGTAGGAAAAAGTCCATTAAGATTAATCTACAATTGACATGCTACAAAATTCTAAAACTTGATTTTAAGGATGTATTTTCTAACTAAAATGGAATCCTTAACAATTATAATTTCAATTATTAAATCATTTTGAAGTCCATATATGAAACTTGTTGTTAGGGAAAACAGTCCATAGGTTTCATTAATTTGAAGTCCATGTACATTTTATTTTTGCAAGCTATGCATTATTATTTTTGGTTAGATGATGTGATGTAGATTATGGAAGTTGTATAAAGACACAAATTGATGTGTAACCATAATCATATTTGTTAGTTAACAAAATTTCAAATTTCCAATTGATGCATTATCCACCTAGAAGTATAATATGAAATTGTAATCTTAGAAATATAAGAAGCATTTTGCTTGTGAAAAAATTTCTAGTTTGACATCAACCTAATTAACAAGGAAGTTTTGGAACATTTGTTAATAACCAAATACATTGTCTTGTTCAACAAATTGCATATGTTTGTCCAAAGCACATAAATGTGAAATATCATTTCATGTGAGATAATGAAAAATGGTCACACTACAAGGAATCTTTTTCATACCAACCCATATGTTTGTGATTGTGTTGAAATCAACCACTTGTGCAATTGCTATTTCAACTATCCTTTGTGGCACTATGTTAAAAATGGTTTATAATTGCATATTCAACTATGAAATGGTTTTCAATTGTAAATTATGCAACTATGACATAACTATTGGTATCCTACCTTATTATTGTGTGAATAAGAATGATTTCAAATTTCACCTAGTCATTTTGTGTGATTTTCTTTTTTAAACTTTGAAAAAAGAATACAATGTAACAAAAAATCCACTTTTTCAACTTATTTTTTGGCCTTATTTTGAATTAGATATGATTTATTGAAAGTTGATGATAAAACAACTTATTATAAACCTAGGATAGGGTTATTAACATGTGCATTTAAAAAAAAAATATCCCTCATCTAGCTTATTTTTGAAGTCAATTGCATTCATGAATATCTTGTATTGTGTGATTATTCATCTAGAATAGTTGACAATGTAATTGTAAGTTATAATGTAATGTATTATAAATACATATTAAACATGTTATAGAAATGTGTGACACTTAATAATGCCACAACCCCTTTCTAACATCATGCCCTAAATGTCATAGTTCATAGGATTACATGTTGGTTTAAGTTTAAATCCTTATTTTTCAAATGTCATTTTTGTGTTGGTTATGGTTTAACATTGTATTTGTATTCTATTTTCATGAATTGACTTTCTTCAAATTTGCTAACCAAATTGTTTCTTGAAGCCATCTCCTACATTCTCTTTCACTCCTTTCACCCTTTCCATTCTTCACCTTTGTCAATTGTATAGACTGACATTACCACTTTTTTTTTTTAAGCCATATGTTAAGTCAATACAAATAGTTTTAGGTCATTGTTTAGGGTTGGAAGAAAAGCTATATGAAACAAATATGTCTTTGTTTTATTTTCTGCAACAAAACATATAGATGTTAAGGGAAAAGCTTGAAGATTTAAAAATTGAACTATCAACATCAATGTTGGTGTACATCCATCTTATCTTAAACACATTGTGTGGTGTATTGTGGATTAACTTTATCATTAGATGAGTAATGAACCATGGAAGGAAATAAGAAAGAGGAGAAATGCCAAAAAGAATAGGAAAAGTGAAAATTTCACATGGGCTTCATGCCTTCAAATTATGACCAAAAGAGTTTAGAAGCATCTAGAATTGCTTCCTAAGTAATTAGCAAATACATTCATTACTTATAGCTTTATTGTATGAAATAGTCATCATTTATGTCTATTACTATTCATGCATAATTGAATTTTCAAGGACAACTAGCCCTAATATTATCTTTAGCCATCATTTTAAGTTGATTCCACTATTAATTAGTAATAAATAACAACTCAATTATTCAATTATTGACTTTAGGTGTACTTATCCTTCATATGTATAATACCTATCATAGTTTCCATGATACAAGTTTAAAAACTTATGCATATAGTGTAACAAAAATGGGGGGTTTTTGTAGGGCACAATTATAGGAAGGCCCACAGTAATAGGGCAAGATACCTTAGTTTCAATAAATTTGAAAATGAAAAGTGTGTTAATGTCATCCCTAATTTGTGATGTCCAATAATAGATGAAAATTTAATTGTTTTTGTGATTGGTAATGTGGTTCATAGATGACTAAATAACATGTGGCATCGTGTTCAACTTGAATTATGATTGCATATCATAATATACGTGTTAATGGCTAATTAGTGCATGCAATATGTCATGTTAATTTAGGTTGCCTAGCTTTAGGCAGTGTAAATAGCCCTTATGTAGGCCCCGATGTACCCTAGGCAACCCCCAAGTGACCTACATAACCTACAATAGGTTGAGTAGGTCAATTAATAGGTTAAAAAATATATGTATTTAAATGTGGTTCCATTTTATAAATTACTTAAAAGAAGTTGGTAACAATATACATTTGGCCTTTTAATGTAGGAATGAAGGAATCAAATCCTTAGTATTGCAACGTATCAACCTAAATCTAGGCTAGGTAGTTTAAGTGTTTACTTTAGGTTAAGGTGTTTAGCCTAATCCATTTAGGTTTTGCAACCCATGTTTTCACCTAGGCAACCTAGGTTGGGTCCTAGGGGGGACACTTAGTGTAAAGTTTGGGATCTACATGTGTCAAATGACCATTTTTAGGGGGGGTATTTAATAATTGTCCAGCCTATTTTTTATCACCCAATTATTATTATTATTAAAACCACCCTATATTAAATATAATCCATTATTTTAGATTATTACATACCCTATATTATAATTAAATTGACTATATTAGATTTACTTTATTTAAAAACTAATCAACATATAATTTTTACCAAACAACTAATATATTGCACCTTATATTTTTACTTACATATTTTTTACAATTTTTTACTAGTGTTTTTCTTAAGGGTTGGGTAGGTTAAGTTGGCTAGCCTAAACACCTTAATTTAGTTAGGTTAGGTTACCTTGCGTAGGCTACCTAATCTAGGCCATTCAAGTTAGGTGACCTACCCTAGGTTAAGTAGGTTAATCTAGCCTAGGTGGCCAAATATATTTCGCTTAGGTTAATTAGTGGTTTACTTTAAGCTATTAGGCTAGCTTAAGTACACCATGTGGTGCCATTTGTTCAACTTGGAGCTTGGGACATGTCAACATTACAATGTTAAGAAAAATTCAAAATTTTCAAGTATTCACATTTTCATTGTAAAACTAGTTGTAAATTTGTATGTCACATAGGCATATGTAATTACACATTTTAATTGTAAAAATTAGTTGTAAATGACCATGGCACATGGTTGGATATTAGTTGGATGAAAAGTGAATGTAAATCACACCTCCAAGTCATTTGTGTGAACACAACCAAAACAAAAGGATTTTCAAAGCACATCAACCAACTAAAACAAAGGCATGCCTAGTTTTAAGTTGAAACACAAAACATGAAAATCAAATATGAGAACACAAAAGGTGCACAAGACATAAATTGTATGGAATTTTATTATTATGAAAACCTAAAGAAAACATAACAATGATATGGTGTAAAATTGTACTTTAGAATGATATAAAACATAGTGAAGTAATTAAGGTCTTACTTTTATTTATACTCCTTTGAAATTTGGGGACACTTATTTCAAAGAAACTTCTATGGAAGCTTCCATATGTTCACCATCTAAAGAACTTTTTGGAAACCTTTTTAGGTATGAATGAACTACAAGTGAACTTTGAATAAATTAAGAGTCAATTACAAATGAATTACAACAATGAATGAACTATGATGTAATTACAAGTTATGTTGGTGATGTTTACTGATGTTGGTGTCCATGACATTTGATGCAATTATCATTTCAACTTGGTGTCACATAATTGTTATAGTTTGTCATATTGTAAAAGTCATGGATTTCTAATCCATCACCTTTTGTAATTAATTGCAATTTAACAAATCATCCTAACTATAAAACAATTCACCATTTCCTAAGTAATCATCAAAGCAAGCAAGTCTAGCTCTTATTATCCTACTTGCACATTTAGATAACATTCAAATATATAGACATTAAAATTTTGAAGAAAAACACCAAAATCTTGAATTTAAATTTAATACTGAAAATAATGTGGTGACAATGGGGTTGTACAACAATGGAGATTGAAAACAAAAAAAGATATTTGGTAATTACATAGGTTTTGTTTCAACAAAATTCTAACACATTGGAAGTTGGACTTGATTAGTTTAAACAAAAATGCCATAAAACAACCATTAAACCTAACATGTGTTTGATGCCAAAATAAATTTGCAAATAAGGTTTGCATTCAAAGTGGGGTTTAAGATCATTTGTGGTTACAAACTTAGTCTAGAAAAAAATATATATGAGAAATTATGTTTGTCAAAATCACATTACCTTGCAATTAGAGTTCAAAAAAAATTAATATACAATTAATACGCAATCATCCCTTCCAAGGTATTACAATCATTATGCAACTATCCCCTTGGAAATATGGGGAATTAATAAATAAATTGCCAAGTCAAAAAATTAGTTAATTGTATAATAGTTGCAAGTGAATTGAAAATGGATATTTTATACAATAATTTTTACACACTATACATACATCCATAGTCAGCCATGCTTGATTTTTTGAGGAATTGAATTATAATTGTATGTGACAACTATTTTTTAACTATTGTAAATGTGCTTTTGATTTAACAACTATGTTGCCATTAAAGTATGATGTACATAAATGCAATCATACCATGTGTCTACATTTTCATCGTCCATTATGGGATACATTTACAACTAGTAGAGCCATTAGTGCACTATTATTGAACTACCAGTGTTCAACTATGTTGTGATTCATATTGTGCAACTTATAACTTAATAAGAATACAAATTCATATGTAATATTTTATGAAAATTATTGTTTCAATAATTTGATTATTAAATATTAATATTTCTTAATACACTTAAATATTATGAACTTATTCATTATACTAAATAATTCACTATTAATTTGAATAAATAAGTGTAGTTCATCTAATTAATTGAAAATTAATTAATTATGCTAATTAAACTGAATAATATGGATGGGAATAAGCTTGGTAAAGTAAACAACTAAATCTCCTTGGTAGTCTACTTGATATGTAGAAAGAGAATAACAAAATCCATCATAAACCATTTGTATGTGGAATATTACTTGAATGATCAAAGAAAAAATTATTTTTCGTTATTGTGCATTAACTTTCAAACTCCAAATTGTAAAAGTAGGTTAAAAGTAAATTTCTAAAAATACAAGTAAACTTTCTAATCTACTTTTCATTTACTTTTTGTATTGTGGACTTTTGTAAAGTATGTGGCATTTAGGTTTTAACAAATTAAAAATGGAATATTTTGTTATGGGGACATTAGGAATACAATGATCGTTATATCCTTACCTAGTATCAATATGTTTCATTGAATTAAATGCGTTGAGGATCCCAAGTCATAAATTTACCATGTAGTAAATGGGGATATGTTTCACATACCTTTAAAATTTATTTGTTCTTAATCTTTTGGAAGTAAATTTTTAAAAATGTAATAGAGGGCACTAAGGGTATTCTATCATACTTCCTTTTATTTTGATGTTATTTTATTGCATTTATATTTAGGACACAAGATAAAAATGGAGATATTCATTTTCTTGATACTTTACCATGCCTATGCTTAGATGTATAGGAACAATAATTACTCATAAAATAATAGTCAAATAAATATTTATTTAAGTTGGGGATATTTTATAATGAATTAAACCAATTAATCAATGTAATTATTATTTCATCAATAATCACTAAAGCATTAACTATTTAATATTAATAATTTAAAACTATGAACTAACTAATTATTTGAATTAGACTAATTAATTTAAACAACTAGCTCATTGGTTAATCAATTCAAATAATTGATCCAAATCATTAATTATCATATATGTAATTCACAAATTTAATTTTCTGATAATTATTTCAGATAAAATCAGATAAAATATTTTGATAATTGATTATTTAATCTAAAATAATTAATTTAAATCACTATATTAGGTATTTAAATATTAAATAGTTGATTCACATATACAAGTATCAAATAATTATTAATTTAATTGTATGACTTACATAATGGAAACAAACACAAAATATGTGGGAAAGTTTTTTTGTGGCTGCAACTCAATTTGTAATTTTAAAAAACTAAAGGATTTAATCTATATTCTTTTTCTTTGAGTCCCATGTCACAAATTATATAAAGAATGTGTCTTTTGTTATGGTATCATTTTAAAATACATGTGCAATTTGGGATGACTTAAAAAAAACTTAACCCTTTAGGCCAAACATGATCAAATAAAAATATTTGCATGAAATTATTCTTTAATTCAATTAATCTTGTATTTTCCTACTTAGGTAGGTAGTAGGTAAATAGGTCCTAGGACCTTCAAATCTGCCTACCTATGGCTATGTATTGACCTACTTAATTGTATATATGTATATATTTCAAAATTCAATTAATATGCCATGTGACAATCTTTTAATTGTGCCACATGTTATAATCTCAAACCATCATTAACAATCATAATAAATAATGTAGATCAATATTTTAAAAATAAAAATAAAAATTTTACATCCAAAAATCCTCATAATGCCACATGTCAAATTTTAATGAATGGATGAAAAGTAACATTAGTATGATATTATGGTTATAGTTGTAATGAACTTGCATAATAGTTGAAAATGAATTGTTTTGACAAAGTTGCAATGGAATTGTAATGAATTGTATTGAGTTACATCATATATACGGTGAATTGCAACTCTTACAATTCATGCAACTGTCTAATATCACTTATAGTGTAAAAATAAGATGAGTTGGAAGTGGTCATTGCAATTCAAAATTGAGTTGGAAGGCCAAATGCAAAACACCCTTTTTTCATAGTGAAAAGGAAAACACATATAATTTATTTGTTACCATATAATTTTACTTATCCACCAAAATAAAATTTAAAAGTGACAAACTTAAATGAGAAAAATCAAATAGTCCAAATTAAAATATCTAGTATGGTGGTGCTGATTTTTCATGTGTGTATTGTTGTGCATCAATATCATGGTTCAAAACTAAAACTTTGAAAATTGATTAAATAATTTTTTGTAAAAACATTGATGTATGTTTTTTGCATGATTATTTTTTGTATATGTGACTTGCATTTAAGCCAAATATTCCAAGCTCAATGAACACAAACAATCAACCAAATAACAAAAAAATAAAAATCATTTCCTTGTAGCACCATATAATGAATTTTGTAGCATTCAAAATATTTTTATTTTTGTATAATTTAATCAAATACATCCAATGAATTTTTTTAAAACATAAATGTCAACATTGTTTATCCATAAGTTTCTTTTGAATCAATTGCATAACTTAATGCAATCCTTTGGATTTCTCTTTTAAAAAAAACTCCAATTAGGACAACAAATTTATTTATTTATAAGGATTTGAAAGGACATTTGTAAATTATCCAATCTATATTTAAATATTTTAATCAATTTAACATGAAATCATTCTAATTGTAAGCATACAACAATCCAAGGTATGATGCATCATGTTAGTTTGAACATATCAAATTTGGTCTAATGCAAATTCACCCTATCATCATATTAGAATTAAAATTCAACAAGAAAAAAATCATAAAAAATAAATGTGTTACCATGGAATGAACTATAGTGTAACAAAATATAGTGTAAAAATCCATTTTTAATAACCAACCATAAAATACATAATTTTAAAATTAACATGTAATTGTAAATTAAGTGAATTAAACAACACACAACAATAAAAATAAAAACATATATCCATTTTTAACAAGTGATTGTAAACAAATTAAATTTAAAATAAGCTTTAACATGCAATTGTAATCTACATAGATATGATTGAAAGTGAAAAACCATTGAGAAAAAATTAAATTAAAAAATAAAATAGAAAAGAAAACAACCATAACCCACATACAAGCAATTGAAAGTGAAAAAAAATCCTAAAAAAAACCCTCTTGAAATTAATTAGGAGAATTTTTTTAAAGAACCACAACACTTTTGAAATTGTAGCCACACATAAGAGAGGCCCATTAATCAAATCCCAAGTAATCAAACACTAAACAAAAAAGAGGCTTTAAATGGAACTGGGAGTTCATAAGAAATAATGAAAGGAAAAAATTAAAATATTTTTTGATAATGATTCAAGAGATCACAAAGGAATTTTCATATTATTTGATAGCAATTTCTATCTTGGATCAAATTTCCCGTGCGTATAACATGTTTTCAATTAAGCTTGGAATCTCATGTCATTTCTAATGCACATTTGATACGCTGTTGTGTATTTGAGAATATTAATTAGTTTGAATATTGTGTTTGGGCATTTGTAAATCACTGTGATTTTATTCTTGAAAACAAATTCTTGCCACCAAATTAATCAAAAAGTTACTTTGCTTCTTCATAACACCAATTTGAATATTAGTTACATAAAAATATAATATTAGATTGCATACTTTAAACCCTTTTTTTTTTTTTTGATTGAACTTTTGTCATTAATCCCAATCCTCAAGGAAAAAAATTGAAAAACATTAAAAAAAAACCTAAAACCTTGGAAAAAAAAACAATGGCTAAAAGGAGTTGGAGCAAAAATTCCATGCATTCCAAGACCTATATGTAAACAAGCACTAACCACCAAAGGTATGGGCTTAGGTGGGCGCAAATTCATACATTTAATATGCCCAAGTTTTGAGCTCATATACATTATGAAGTATCAAGCTTGTGACTCCATTGATGTACCAAATTGATAGGTGTTGGGAAGACATTAGAGAAGCTATATGTCCTTATTGTAGGCAATATAAAAATATTTCCTATTTTCTTTTTGCATTCTTTGCCTTTAACCCAATACATCTTTTTTTCAAAAAACATGGATGAAACCCAAACACATTTTGGTTATCTGTCACACACTTTGGGTCACATGTTATAAATGTTTTAGGCCTATAATGTCCATTTCACACTTTGAGCACTTAAGGTGCATTGACACCTAATGTTAAGTCAATATTAAACAAAAATCTAGGTGGCATCTTAAGTGAGTGATTGTTTAATATTAAGTGAATGTTAGGATAAAATCTTCATGGTAAATAGGTTTAGGTCCTAAATGATTAACTTAGTGTTAAGGAACTTAATACTAGAATCTTTAACACCAAGTGTGAATTACACCTTTATTCACATTTCAAGTGGATTCAAAGTGTGTGATAGGTAGCATCAAAATGTGTTTAGACACCTCCAAATGCAACCTAAAGATTTTATTGAAATTTTAAAAGGAAAAGGTTGGAGGAGTAGTGTGGAAAGGTGCCCTAGTTTTTTATTAGTTGTTTCATGTTCATGATGGTGTGAACATTATTGATTGGAAAATTACAACATAACCTAGTTTATTTTCTTCAAAAGAACTAGGTTTGTTTGATATGCTTTATATGTTGCAAATGACTATTGGCGATGGTGAATAGTGCGTCAAAACCATTGTGGGCACTTGGTTTGTTGTCATTTGCTGATGTGTGTTGTGATTTTGAATTATTATTTTTGGTAATTTTTTTAAAAATGTTGGATGTTCAACTTGTGGCGAGTGATGAATGTGGGAGTCTGGTGATGATGAATAGTGAGAGTGTGGAAAAAGATTTAAATGACATAAAATGGGCATTCAACATAGAAATTAAAGCCAAGTAATTTTGTAAAATATGCTAATATGAAAAGATTGTAAGCAAGGGGTATGTCCTCAAAGCAATAGAATGTGTTTGGGTATAATCAAATAGCCATGGAAATTACATTATGTTGTGACAATGGTTCCTACGAAAATTTAAACATGTGCATAAATAAAGATAGGATCAATGTGGTGGTAGGTCATGAAAAATTTAAAGGAATTTAGAATGGAATGAAGACTTGGTTATCAATTTAAGGAAAAATGAAATCAACATTTGGGATGGGTTGGGAATATGTTTGATTTTGTCACAAAATCAAGTGAAGGGTTTGAAAATTTTTTTTCACTTTATTTGGTTTATGGGATTATCACCAAAACTCTATAATAAAGTGGAGTTTGTTTAGTAGTTAGATATAAAGAGACATTGGCAAGAATTTCTAAAGGGTTTATGTCGGGGAAATTGGCAAATGGGCATGAATTCCATAAAAAAAATGGACATTGGAAATTTACAAAGAGATGGATATGGTGTTAGCTTAATGAGAATAAATGAACATAATAGAGTCTTTTTTTAAAGTTATCATATCTTCAACCTGTCTTTGGGCCTCTTTTCACCCCCTATTTCCGCTTTGAATGAGGTTCGCAAAATTAAGGAAGTTTTATTAAATTTGGGTATGAAATGTTGAAACTCAATATTTAACGCACAATGTATAATAATTGTACATGTAGGAGTAGTGGAAATATATTTAGCAATAGGGGAGGTGTTCAAGAAAAAAGAAAGAAGGGGTCAAAACATGATGAAATTGAGTTTGGTAGAAAAAATGGTGCATTTTTTAGTTTCACCCCATGTTGAAGGCTAATGTACTTTTTTGTAGGTTTTTTTTAATCTCACTTGGTTTTGGACCAAACTCAAGGTTCTAGTGTTGTGTTTTCTTGAATTTACAAAAAAATCTGCTATAATATTGAAAGCAAGCTACAAATTTAAAGAGAAAATATGTAATATTAGTTGCAATCTTGTTAGACCATATAATTGTTCTCAATGGATAAATTAACACCTAATTTTATGTTCAACTTATCTAACCAACGATGATCACTTTGCATTATATAAAATATTAATTAAAAAACATATAGATTTTTTGGGTCAAAATTTTAAGTTTTTTATGAATTTTTTTGTCTCCAACTTTTTATGACTATGGCCTATTTGACAGTAGGTTTTCCTTAAAGAGCTTTAGCATTAAGGACTTAGGGAAAACAAATTGTGAAAAAGATATTGACCTCTACTCACCCAAAATATCATAATGAATGTTGGAAACCATGCATGGGTGTGAATAGTGAACACCTTCTTTCAAACCTTACATGTATTATAATCATGACACTTTGTAACTCCTATCTTATTTTTGAAATCTTGAAACTTCATTTTTTTGTGAAATTTGGTCAAGATATCTAGTATCTATTCATTTGATATAATGTGAGATGAATTAGTTTCTTTTTTCAAAACTTGTTGGGTGCATTTTTTTATTAAGAGCATTAAACATTAGTTTTAAAAAATCTTTATAAGGAGTGGATGAGGCAATCAAATTGATGTGGCACAATATGAATATTTTTGGAATCATGATTTGCAAGTCATGAAAAAAGTGATTTTGATTCTTATGACCCAAAAGCTTATTGCATTGTACTATTATGTGAAAGTTTTATTCAAAGAAAATCCAATAAATGTGTCATAAATAGGAATTTCAAGATTTTTTAGGAGTTCATTAAGTAGCGAAAGGACTAATTACATACACATTGTTGTGTTTTCGCATTTCCTAATTTTTATAAGTATTTCTTACATTGGATTTTAATAGCATAATACATAATGAAGAGCTCCATGCAAATAATTTACAAGATTTTAACAATGCATTCATTTTGAAGGCATAAAACTTTCAAACCAAAGTAGTGATTATACCAAAGGTGTCCCCTAAAAGAGAAAATGCACCCATATTATTTAATAAAATGATAATGAATCTTTATGTGTTTGTTCCTTGCATGAAAGATTAGATTTTCCACAATCTTGAATCTGCAAAGGTTGTTGTGTCATATTTGAATTGGTTCATCACTTGCAAATCCTAACTCAGTTGACAATGCTTTAAGCCATGTGGCTTCTTTTGCACCTTTAGGGTGAAAACACACTATGGTGACCCTCTTTTGGGCACTTTTGGGTCTAGTACTAAAGTACATATAATATAATTGTTTCAAGAGTATGGCGCATTTAATTTTGGGTATTGATTTTGGTTTTTGGGCTTTACAATTATCATTTCTACAAAACTAAGATTATGTAATATTATTGTTAAAAAAATAATAAATTTCATTATCTATATTGAAGGATCCATGAGTATATTTATAGTATACATTGGTATAATAGGGCCATTATCTAATTTTGACCACATTAATTTTAAGGCTTCATTAGTCATTAAAATAGTCAATTTTAGTGAAATTTTAAATGGCATGTTTAGTTATGCTTATCATCTTCCATGTGAATGAGATTACTTGTCAAAACTTCAATTTATCACACATTTATTGAGTGAAAGCACAATCAATTAGATGCAAAATAATTATCATTCATATAGTCATATTTTTGCATATAAGTGTAAGAAAGTATAATCAAAACGTTTTCAATCATTATCAAACCATCATGTTGCTCAATAGTGGGTTTATAATTT
>Ga0116230_10001246_pt1 | contig 23828 bp, 23 predicted proteins | sample S1TSphfallax_3_FD_88678 | JGI IMG/M metagenome (GOLD analysis project Ga0116230, IMG submission 88678) | Host-associated microbial communities from peat moss isolated from Minnesota, USA - S1T2_Fd - Sphagnum fallax MG | ecosystem: Host-associated > Plants > Peat moss > Unclassified | place... | reverse complement strand
TCGAACCGTGAACACCAACGCCCTCAAGCACGGCTGCTGCGCCGTCGACACCCTGCTCCTGCCCACCGAGCGCATCGAAGACCTCCAAGCCTTAGAAGCCATCTGGCAAAAATCCTACAACCCATCCTCCGAAGCCGAGCGTCATCTCGTCCAGGAACTCGCCCACGCCGATTGGTTCTTGCAACGCGCCACCCGCGCTTACGCCAACGTCGAAGCCGGCCTCTACAAAGCCAATCCCAACCCAGCCGAATGGACCGAACAGCAAGACCGCAAACTCGGCCGCTACCTCCGCTACAAAACCGCCCACACCAACAACGTCATCCGCTGCCAAAAACGCGTCGAAGACTACCGCAAAGCCCGCGCCGCCGAAAAAGCCAACGCCGAAAAATCCGCCATCGCCATCGAGCGCCTCAAAAAGCTCCAGCAACAAAACTCCGGCGTCATCGATTGGCAGCAAAAACTAAAAAACATGCGCGCCGAAGCCGTAGCACGAGGCTTTGTCTCCCCCGACGAACCCAACCCCTTCGACAAACGCTAACCCGCCCACTCACTTTTTTTCAAAAACTCCCACCCGCAAGGCCCAACCACGCCCAAAATCCCCAAAACCAACCAAAAACCCATCCAAATCCCTCCCCACCTCTTGGCGTCTTAGCGTCTCTGCGCCTTAGCGAGCGCCTTTTCCCCACGCTGCGCCCCAACTTCACCCTCCCCCACCCCTCATCTTCGCTCCTTCTTCCCCATTCCGTTTCGTAGCGTCGGCTAAGCCCGCACCATCTCCGCCGCCTTCACCGTTTCCGCCTCCGCAAACGAATACTCAAACGCCCCGCCACTCCCAATCCCAACCGTCACCCTGCTCAACTTCCGCCCTTCCGCCATGCTCGTCAGCAAGTGCCGCGAAATATCCGGCATCAGCGTGTTCGTCAAAATGTGATCCACATTCCGCGCCCCGCTCTCCACTTCCGTGCAGCGGTTCGCCACTTCCTGAATCACGCTCGCGTCGTAATTCAGATGAATGCGGTGATTATCAAAAATCCGCTTCTGAATCTTGCCCAGCTTCAGCGCCACAATCTTGCGCAGGTTCTCATCCCGCACCGGATAGTAAGGAATGATCACCAGGCGGCCCAGAAACGCCGGCTTAAAAATCTTGTCCATCTCCGGCTTGATGGCCTTCAAGATGCCCGTCACGCTGGGCATGGTTTCCGGATCAGCCGTCAGCTTGGCCAGCAGATCGGTGCAGGCATTGGTGGTCAGAATGATAATCGTGTTCTTGAAATCAATCTCGCGCCCCTCCCCGTCTTCCATCTGGCCCTTGTCGAAAACCTGATAAAACAATTCCAGGACATCCGGGTGCGCCTTCTCCACTTCGTCCAGCAGCACCACCGAATAAGGCCGCCGCCGCACAGCTTCCGTCAGCACGCCGCCTTCGCCATAACCCACATAGCCGGGAGGCGAACCCTTCAATGTGGAAACCGTGTGCGCCTCCTGAAACTCCGACATATTAATGGTGATCAGGTTGTGTTCGCCGCCGTAAAGCAGGTCCGACAGCGCCAGCGCGGTTTCCGTCTTGCCCACGCCGCTCGGCCCCACCAGCATGAAGACGCCCAGCGGCTTGCCCGGATCATCCAAATTCGCGCGGCCCGTTTGAATCCGCTGGCTGATCAGCGACAGCGAATGATCCTGCCCAATCACGCGCTTGCCCAGATGCGAATCCAGCGCCAGCACAATCGACACTTCGTCCTTGATCATCTTGCCCAGCGGAATGCCAGTCCACCCCGCAATCACCTGGCCCACAATCTGCGCATCCACGCAAACCTGCATCAACGACGTTTCGCCCTGCACCTGATCCAGTTCGGCATTCAACTCAGCCAGTTGCTTGCGCTCCGCTTCGAGTTTCGACGGATCATCATCGGCGGACTTCTCAAGCTCCCCGCGCAGCTCGCGAATCTTCTCCACCAAATCTTTGGTCTTCTCCCACTTGGCCTTCAGTTCATCAAGCGTTGCCGTGGCGGACGCTTTGCTGGCCAGCAGCGTTTCCAAACGCTCACTATGATCCGCGCCCGTCGCCGCCTCGCGGCGCAGCACGCGCTCCTGCACGTTCAAGTCATCTATCTGGCGCTTCAAATCTTCAATCGCCGCCGGAATCGCATTCTGTCCCAAGGCCAATCTCGCGCAAGCGGTGTCCAGCACGCTGACGGCCTTGTCAGGAAGCTGCCGCCCAGCCAGAAAGCGATGCGACAGCCGAACCGCCGCCGCCACGCCTTCATCCAGAATGCGCACCTGATGATGCTTTTCAAGCGAGCCGACAATGCCGCGCATCATCACCATGCACTGGCTTTCGCTCGGCTCTTCCACTTTGACAACCTGGAAGCGCCGAGCCAGAGCCGGGTCTTTCTCGAAATACTTTTTGTACTCGGACCACGTTGTCGCCGCAATGGTCCGCAGCTCGCCGCGCGCCAGCGCCGGTTTCAGCAGGTTCGCCGCATCGCCCTGTCCCGCCGGTCCGCCCGCGCCAATCATGGTGTGCGCTTCGTCAATGAAGAGAATAATGGGCACGGGCGATTTCTTCACTTCTTCAATCAAGCCCTTCAGGCGGTTTTCAAATTCGCCCTTGATGCCCGCGCCCGCCTGCAGCAGCGCCAAGTCCAGCGTCCGCACCGCCACGTTTTGCAAAGGCGGCGGCACATCGCCCTGCGCCACGCGCAGCGCAAATCCTTCCACCACGGCCGTTTTGCCCACGCCCGCTTCGCCCGTCAGAATGGGATTGTTCTGGCGTCGCCGCATCAGGATATCGACAATCTGGCGAATCTCGGTGTCGCGCCCCAGCACGTTGTCAATCTTTCCGCTCTTGGCGTTCTCCGTCAGGTTCACCGTGAACTGGTCCAGGTTCGGCGTCTTGCCGCTGCCGGCTGCGGGAGTGGCCGAAGGAGCCGGCGCACCCGCCGCCGCTTCTTCGGGAGATCCGGCCACAATCGCTTCAAACTCGCGCTCCAGCACCTCCGGCTGAATCATCTCCAATTCGCGGCTGAACTCGCGCGCATCCCGCAATTCATCGTTCGTCAGCAACGCCAGCATCGTGTAGCCGGAACGAATCTGCGTGGCGTCATGCTGCAGCGAGCCAATCTCCCAGCCCTTTAGAAGGAGCTGCAAAACCGCGCGGCTCAGCGACGGCCCGCGCGCGTTGCCCCGCTTCAAATCGTCCAGCGAGTCGCCCAGCTCTTTTGTGAAGCGCGAGTTGTCTACGCCAAACCGCTTCAATATGCGCAGCACATCGGAATCCTGCTCATCCAGCATCTTCAGCAGAAAATGCTCAATCTCAACCGCGTAGTGGGTTCGCGCAAGGCACAACTGCGACGCCGCATCCAGCGCCCTGCGTGTGGTGTCATTTGTCTTGCCGATGACTGACTTATAGAGAGACATATGTTTTTTAGATGGACAATATCAAAATTCGCCTATAACTGCATAACCGCCTGATCTGGATTCGCTTTCATGGGCGCGGTCTTCGCCCAGCTCAGCCAGCCTAACTGCGGCGCAGGCCCATTTGTTCCGCCCAGTTCGCAAGCCGGCGTCTCTTCCTTGCGCAAGATCAATTGCGTTTCGAAATCCAGCTCGTCGCCTGCATAAAACCGCACCATGGCGCGCAGCGGCGCAAAAGCCGTGCCGGTGGGCAGAAAATCGCTGTACTGCTCAAGCGTCAGCGGCCCCAGAACAATGCGCGCGTGCGATTGCGGGTCCCATATTTCATCGCCCACCACGGTGCCAAAGCCAAGCTGCTGCGAATCGGTCTGCGTGTCGTCCAGGCTGCACTGCGCGTCAATATCCAGCCGGTACCACGCGCCCAGAAACTGGTCCACTCTGACGGGTACGCCAAAATAATCCTGCAGCATCAATTCCAAGCCTTCGGCGCTGCGCGGCTGCTGCGCCAGAAGTCCGCCATAGTAAAGGTATTCTTGGTCGCCAATCAACTGGCGGTCCTGCAAAGACGGCAAGCCCAGCCCGGCGATGCTCAGCAGATAGCTCGAAAAATTGTCGTCTTCGCCGCGCTCATGCGGCACCGCGAAGCGGTATTTCTCCCAAGCCCGGTAGAACAAAGAAATGGCCCGGTGCTGAAAGATGTCGAAGAAGTCGCGCAGCGTGCGGTCGCGCTCGCGCGCGCGTTCGGCCACCAGTTCCGTGTAGTAAAGCGGCAACTGGCCGGAAGGGCCAATCAGCCCCATGAAATTCACGCGCATCATGGGCGGCGACTCATCACCTTCGCCAAGCGAATAAATCTCGCTGGGCGGAAACGCCAGCGACGGCCGCACGCCGAAGCGCACCGTTTCCGATTGCGGCGATTGAAACAAGCCCACCCGCTGCCGGTCTGGAAAAAAGATCTGCATCAGCCGCACGGCCTGAAAGAATTCAAAGCAGTAAGGCTCGGCAAACAGCCGGTCTTGAACGCCGCGCCGCGCTACAGCAGTATTTTCTGGCCCGCCCGTGGTTTCCATTCGCGCACCGCCTCCTTCCTTTGCTTGGTGCGGATCACCAACTGGCTGAAGCTGTTCAGCGAAGCATACAAGCCCAGAAACTGCTCCAGCACGGAGGCAAACAGGTAAATGCCGCTGCCCGCGAAATTTTCTTCGTCAAACTCCATCTCCACGCGAATCCCGCGCGCAAAGCTGATGCCGTGCTCGGAAACCACGCGCGCAAAATGGCGCTTGCTGTGGATGGCGGAGATCCCGGAAATCTGGCGCTCCACCGATGTTTCGTCGCTGAAGTTGTACAGGCGCAGAATGTCCTGAAAAGCGCCGCGCCCTTCTTCCGCCAGCGAAAGATAGTTCAGCGAAAGATGCGAGATCAAGCGCCATTGCAAGCCGCGGCGCAGCGGCGGCCGCAGCGAACTGGTGGGCTTTTGCAGCGCAACAATGCGCTTCACGCCCGCGCCTTTTTCCAGTTCAAAATCCCCCGTCTCATTGCCCCACGGCAGGCGCGACGGCAAATCGCGATTGGTGCATGTGCAGCGCACGCTCAGCGTGTCGAAGCCGGTGCGCGCCGAACGGTAAGTGCTATCGACGAGCGAAATGGTCATCTCCGTGCCTTCGTCATTGGCGCGCGTCGACGCCCGGCGATTGGCATGCCAGAATGTTTGCGCCTTGGCTTTGCGGCCGTGATGGCTGCCGTAAAACGGCTCGTAATGGATCACTTCGCGGCGGTCCGGGCTCGCCGTCATCACGTCGTCTATCGAGAAAATCTCCAGCGCATTGCGCCGCCGCGCGTCCGGAATCACCGGATGTTCAAACTTCGTCTGCTCCAATAAAACCGGCTCGGCCGATTGTTCAAACAAATTGATGACGGGCGAACACGCCAGCTTAAACGTGCGCTCGTTGACGTTCAATTCCAGCGGCTGCTGGCGGTCGCTGCGTTCAAACGGGCTGATTAGAAAGATGACTTCCGCCTTGTTTGTGAACACGTCGCTGGCCAGAACGTCCAGCCCCGACAAATCCAGAAAGAAGAATTTCTGCGGGAAGGCGAAGTATTCCTGCAGCAGCCGATACCCCGTGAATGACCGGCGCGGAAACGGGATTAGCGCGTCTTCTTTGTCAAAGCCAACCGGGCGCAGCGCGCTGGCGGGCAACTCGATTAAACGCGCTTTCACATCGTCCGGATTGCGCAGCACAATGCGCAGCGTGTTGTTCAGCAGCAGTTCATAAAGCGTATGAATCAGCGTGCTTTCGCCATTCAGGTAAAAGCGCAGCGATTTCAGCTTCAGCGCCTGAAACGTGACATCCGGAAAGCAGGTTAATTCCACGCTGCACGCCGCCGCGGCGTCGGGCGCTTTTAATGCCGGTTTCAGCAACTCCGGCGCGCGCCATTTCGCCTGGCTCACGCGAACGGGCGAAACCGTGGTTTCATAACAGGTGCGGAACTTGCAGGGAACGCCGTCGACCGGGCGCGAATACAGCAGCGAACCGCGCGCGATGGACAAATTCGCCGTCAGCTTGCCCTGCCCAGGATCAACGCCAAATTCAGCCACCGTCATGGACGGCATGGGGCGCAGATAATGCGGGTAAAGAACGTTGAGCAGCGATTCGGTGATTTCCGGAAAATCGTCATCCAGCTTCAGGTGAACGCGCGCAGTGAGAAAAGAAAATGCTTCCAGCAGCCGCTCGACATGCGGGTCTTCGCAAATATTGGCGCTGAGCGAAAGCCGCGACGCGACTTTGGGATATTTCTCCGCGAACTCCGCGCCCATTTGGCGCAGCCACGAAAGTTCGCTTTCGTAATACTCCAACAGCTCATCGCGCACTGGCATCTCCCGGCACTTCGTATTCGCCGCTGGCCATATCCAGCACGGTGTCGAAACTGACCGGCTCCGGCGCGGGATCCACGCGCAGCAAACCTTCAATGAGGAAGCGCACTTTTTGAATCTTGCCGTCTTCGGTGGAGGCCAGAACCACGCGCGGATTTAGAATGCGCGGCTCAAACAGGCGCACCGCTTCTTCCAGAATTTGCGAAAGCCGCTTGCGGTCGCGAACATTGGAAACGCTCAGCGAGCTGATGTCCGGCAGGCCATAGGCGTAAAGCGAATGGCGCACTTGTTTGGTGGTGTCAGGCGCATCCAGCGCTTGCCGGCTGTTGAACAGCCATTCCAGGTCGCGGCACACGCTGGCTTTCAGTTCGCGCAGGGATTGGGATCGCGTCAGCGGCAGTTCTTCAGATCTTTTGGGATCGTCGTCGATTAAACGGTCAAGAACGGAAAGCGAGATCGGCCCGTCGCCTCTGTTTCGCGGCGTCATTTCAGCTCAGCAGCCCTTCCTGCTTCAGCCAGTCCAGCGTTTCCGGATTCGCCGCGCCGGTGTCATCGTTCAGCGTGGCTTTGGTCAGCTCCGGAAAATCCGCCAGCAAGCTCTTCAATTCCGATCGCATGGCCTTCGCGGCGGCGGCAAAACCAAGTTCGGTGCTGGCGCGGATGGAATAGCGCTGCAAATCCAGCCAGCCGCGTCCGCACGGATTGCCCATCGCGCCTTCCGCCGCTTCCAGAACCGCTTTCCAGTTTCCCGCCGCCGCCGCCGTGCGCAAAGATTTTCGAACTTCGGCCTGCGGAGCCGGCAAATCAGCCTGCTTCACATCGCCCGCGCCGCGCAACTCGCCCCAGCGCAGCGCGCGCAGCAGCAGATAAGGCGCAGGACTCGACGGCGTTTGACGCCGAATAAACTGCGCCGCCGCCACGATATGCAGAATGGCTTGCGCCTCGGTCTTGATTTCGCCGGATTCCAACTGGCCAATCTCTAATTGCTGCTGCAGCGCTGGCGCCACTGCTGCTTCAGCCGGCGCCTCTTCCTTCGCCTCTTCTTCCGCCTTCGGTTCCGGTTCGACAGGATCAGGCTCTTTCTGAAGCTTTTTCAGCAGCAGAATATGAACCACATTCGACACTTCTTCCAGAGCCTTGCGCAGCGGAGTGAATGACGGCGCAACCTCCTGAAATTTTTCGTGGCAAACGGCATCCAGCGCGCTCAGCGAAACCACGGCGGTCTTCAAATCCGCTTCCAGCTCTTTATAAACCGTCTTTTTTGTTCCCTCAAAATCCTTGTCAAAGACTTCGGGAATCACTTTGCCTTCTTTGATCGCCGCCGCCCGAAACGCCTTGCGCGCCGGGTTGCTGTTGACTTCCTGTTCGTAGCCGATGCTGCGCGATTCCTGATATTTGAACCAGCTATAGCCGGCGCTGGTCAGCGGCACGCTGCGCAGCGCAAAAATCGGCGACGATCCTTTCGCCGGATCAAAATAACTTCCAATCCAGTCCAGGCTGACGGCGCGCGGTTCGGCGTCGCCCTCATCCAGTTCCGGATAGATGCTGTCCCAGAAACGGTTCAGCAATTCGCGGCACAAATCCAGCCCCGCCGTCAGGCCTTTGACCCCTTCCTTATAAATCCAGGCTTCCGTCAGCCAGGCGGCCAGTTGCAGATCTTTCGTTTTATTGGCCAGCGCATCGGAGGTCCATTTGGCGACAAGGCCGAAATCGGCGGGAGTGCTCTCGCGCTCCCACTTGCCCATGGGGCCGGTGTCTTCCATTTTGCGCGCGTTGCGAATCTTGTCGAAAAATGGAACCTGATCCTGGGGCGCCTTGAAATATTTCAGGTCGTCGCCGGAAGGCTTGTCTTCGGAAATGGGTTTTAGCAGCGGTTCAATGTCAGGCATTTAGCACGGGAAAAATCTCAATCTCGCGGACATCCAGCAAAGCCACTTCCTCGCCATCCACCAGCAGCGTCTTGCCGCCATACGGCGCCACCGTGCCGGATTCATCTTCGCAAAATTCAGTGGCGCGTCCCAGCCGCACATCGTCGCTTTCGTGCTGCCAGGAAAGCGGAGCAATGGCGGGCAGCAAAATCTCGCCCAGCTCTCGCGACCGAAACGTGGGTCCGGTGGTGAGCTTGGCGGGCGCCCAAAAAAGGTCACGCAATTTCTTGGGCTCTTCCAGCCTGATGCTGGCAATGTCATGGAAGGAGATCCAAAGATAATCGCCGGCCGCGAAAACCTCCAGCTTCGCGCCCAGGCGCGGGTCGGCGTCTTCAATGGACGAAAATTCCTTGCCGTTAAGCTTTCCGCGCACCGGCCCAGCCGGTTTTCCAGCGGGTGCGGGAAAGGTTTTCGACTCAAACATTTCCTGCCGCATTTTCTCCGCGTGCAGCGCGGCTTTGTAAAGCAGCGTGCCCAGCACGGAATCCTTCTTGCCTTCCTGCTCCACAATGTTCAGCTGCTTTTCGGCGCGCTCAAAATCGCCGGTGAAGCAAAGCAGCTCGAACAGGAACGTCCGGCTTTTGAGGTCCAGCGGATTGTCCCTCAAATAAGCGCTTAAGGCCGAGACAGCTTCGGTCAGCTTCCCGGCCTTGAAAAGAGTTTGCGCGTCCATCTTACAGCTTGTTGTTCTTGGAGATGTCCCAGCCAGTGACCTGCTTGCTGCCCAGCGATCCATCGGCGTTCTGGGGAACGTAGGTAATCTGCAGCGTCTTCGAAGAGATGGAAATTGCTTCATTGGGCTTGCCGCCAGCGCCTTGACCGGCGGTCCAGTTGATGCTGTCGATGAATACTTCGGTCATGTCGTACTGGAAGAAGGTTTGGGTGGTGTCCGAACCAGTGGCTTCACGAACCACCATTGTGCCTTTGGAAATGTGGGTGCCGTTGCAGCAATGCAGGAACAGGTTTTGCGAAGACGAGTCCAATTGCTTTTGCAGGCTGATGCTGCTGATGTCCACCTTGCCGGTGCCGCTGCCGGTGCCGGAAGAAACGCCCGATGGGTTGTGGGCGCCATTGCTGAAGGCGAATATTTCAATCCAGCCTTCCGCGCCGGTCTTCTGCGACTCGCCGGTGATGCCGTCCAAAGTCAGGTATATTTCTGTTGCCATGATGATGCTCCTTTATTGATAAACACACTTCGGTTATCCGGTCCGTGCGGCCGGGGTTGATTGGTTAAATTGCTTGTTGGCTGAGGCTGGCGAGACCTTAGCGGGTGGAAGGCGGCAGGTCAGCCACCAAACGCAGCGAAACCGAGAGTTCGTCCAACTGGTAGTGAGGCCGCAGGAACGCCACCGCGCGATACGCGCCCGGTTTGCCGGGCACATCCACCACTTCCACGCGCGCTTCGCGCAGCGGATTTTTCGCCTTGACGGAGGCGGACGCATCGTCGTTTCCCACCACATAGGTGTTGATCCAGTCGTTCAAAAACCGTTCGCACTGGCTGCGCGACATGAAGCTGCCGATCTTGTCGCGCATCATCGATTTCAGGTAATGAGCGAAGCGCGAAACGGCAAGAATGTACTGCAATTGCGTGGACAGGCGGGCATTGGCGTTGGCCTCGTCTTTGTTGTAGAGCTTGGGCTTTTGCGCCGATTGCACGCTGAAGAACGCCGCGTAATCGTGGCCCTTGCAATGCACCAGCGGAATGAAGCCGGCGTCGGCCAGTTCTTTCTCGCGGCGGTCGGTAATGGCGATTTCAGTCGGGCATTTCAGCGCCACGTCGCCTTCGTCCGTTCGGAATGTGTGCGAGGGAAGGCCTTCCACCAGCCCGCCGCCTTCCACGCCGCGGATGGAGGCGCACCAGCCAAATTGCGAAAACGAATTGGTGAGGCGCGCGCCCAGCGCATAGGCGGCATTGCCCCACAGGTATTTGTTGTGCTCCGTGCCGTCCACATTTTCTTCGTAATTGAAGCCTTCCACGGGCTTGGAATCGCGGCCGTAAGGAAGGCGCATCAGCACATGAGGCAGGCACAAACCGACATAGCGGGAATCTTCGCTTTCGCGAAAGCCTTTCCACTTGGCGTATTCAGTGTTGTCGAAAATGCGGCCGATGTCGCGCACCTGGCCCAGATTGGTGTAGTTGTCCAGGCTGAGAAGTTCGGGCCCGGCCGAGGTGAGGAAGGGCGCGTGCGCCGCAGCCGCCACCTGGGAAATTTTTTCCAGCAGCTCAATGTCTTCCGGATGCTTGGTGAATTCAAAATCGCCGATCAGCGCGCCAAAAGGTTCGCCGCCGAAAACGCCATACTCATCTTCGTAGACCTTTTTGAACAAGGCGCTCTGGTCGAACTCGGCCGCGCGCTGCAGGTCTTTCAGCACTTCTTTCTTGCTGGCGTTCAGCACGCGCACTTTCAGCATGGGCGTAATTTCGCTGTTGTCCAGCACATATTTCAGCCCGCGCCAGGACGCTTCCAATTTCTGGAACGAAGGGTGATGCATCACCTCATTCAATTGCAGCGAGACCAGATGATCAATCTGGGCAATGCGCTGGTTGATCATGGCTTCGGAATCGCGCGAAACCGTGACTTCGCCGCCCAGCACCTGGGCCAGAAATTCTTTCACCAGATTTTTGCCGCGCTGCTGCGAGGCTGGCTCGTCGCCAAAACGCCCCTGTTCGACAATCTGGTCCAGCAGGCTCACTTCGGCGGTTGTCGTGGCCGCTGCCGACGGCATTGCTTTTTGCGCTTCGCTCACTTGCTGCCTCCTTCCGCTTCCATTTCAGTGCGAAGCTTGCCCAGTTTTTCGGTGTTGGAAACGGCGTCCATCAAAACCTGGTCCAGCTTTTCGTTGGTCTGCAGCGTGCCGCGCAGATCGTTCAGCTTGCCGCGCAAATCCAGCAATTCGCGCAGCGGACGCACCTGGCGCGCCACCTGTTCGGGCTCAAAATCTTCCAGGCTGCGGAAGTTCAGGTCAATCTTCAGGTCGCCGGCGTTTGCATCTTCGGCCAGCTTGTTTTCGACGGTGAAAGCCAGATGCGGCTTCATGCTCTCCAGCACGCTGTCGAAATTTTCAGGCGTGACGTCGACAAAGCGTCGGTCTTTCAGGCGCGCCAGCGGCTCCGTCGGCTGGCCCGTGAAGTCGCCGATAACGCCCATGACAAAAGGCAGCTCCTTCAGCTCAATGGCGTCACCCACTTGCACGTCGTAGGAAATCTGGACTCGCGGAGGACGCACGCCCTTTAATTTTTTCTGAACACTTTCTCGAGCCATTGCTTATTCCTTCATCCTTAGAATCTCGATGCGTCCCAAGATCTTATCAGAGTTTTTGTCCTCGGGCCGTCCACCTATAGTGCGCGGCGAATCCTAAACGTATCAGCGAAAATGGCTTTTTGAAAATGGCGAAAAAAGAGCAGGCGAAAACGCCTGCTCCACGTTGGTTAACTGACCAGCTTCGCTTCCAGAATAATTTCGGTGTCGTAGAGCTTCGAAACCGGACAGCCTTCCTTGGCCATGTTTGTCACGCGGCTGAAAACTTCTTCGGTTGCGCCGGGAACCTTAGCCTCCAGAACCAAATGGCTCTTGGTGATGGAAAACCCTTCGCCGTCTTTTTCAAGCGAAATGGTGCAGGCGGTGTCGATGCTGTCGGCTTTGAGGCCTTCGTTCTGCAGCATCAGCGACAGCGCCATGGAAAAACAGCCCGCATGAGCCGCCGCCAGAAGCTCTTCCGGATTGGTGCCCGTGCCCTGCTCAAAGCGCGTCTTGAATGAATATTGCGTGCTGGAAAGAACGCCGCTGGCCGTGGATATGGTTCCCGCTCCCGACATCAAATCGCCCTTCCATTGTGCTGTTGCTTTTCGGTCCATGAATAAAAAATCTCCTTCTTCCTCTACGATAAGTTAGAGTCGGCTGATGGCTGATATTAGCCGCCCTTTTTCCCAAGGTTCGCGCCGGAATGAGTAGAAATTTTCAATCTGGCAGTAAGTGCAGAGTTGCGAATCGAAAATCTGGCTGCCGGGCACTCCGGCATTTTGCAACTGGCGAAGATTCGCTTCGGCCAGGTTCAGATTTCGTTTGCCGTCGGGCTTGATCATGGGCGTTGTCCAGGCCGTGAATTTGTCGGCGACGTCGGCGCTTACTTCATAGCAGCACTCGCGAATGCAGGGGCCAATGGCGGCCCAGATGTGCGCCGGGTCGGCTTGCATTTTAGCCAAGGCAGCCGCAACAATTTGCGCGGCGCTTCCGCGCCAGCCTGCGTGTACGACGGCAACCGACCGCTGGTCGGCGTCGAGAAGCAGAATGGGGACGCAGTCGGCCGTGCGCACGCCGATTCGCAGACCGGATTCGTTTGTCACCAGCCCGTCACCTTCCTGTTCGCGATCTGTTAATCCGCGCGCGTTCCAAACAATGTTTGAATGAATCTGGCGCAGCGTCACGTCGGTCTTCGGATGCGCATGGCGGGTGCCGAATCCATGTGTTTGCCAGTCGAATTGATTGAACGCGACGCAGCGGTAAATGCCGTGGTCGAGGTGAAAAAAATTATCCACGATACCAATTCAGGGTGAGCCGCAAGCCTTGTTCCAAGGAGAATTGCGGCTGGTAGCCAAGGTCGCGAATGGCCGCGCTGATATCGGCTTGCGAATCACGAACGTCGCCGGGCCGTTCGGGAGCATAATGGGCCGGCAAGTTCACGCCCTCCATTTGTTGCAACAGATCCCAGACCTGATTCAGCGTGGTGCGGACGCCGTTGCCCGCGTTATAAACGTTGCCCGACACGATAGGCGCGGGCGCGGCGGAAGCTTGCAAAAGCAGGTTGACAATATCCTGAACGAAAATGAAATCGCGCGAATGGCCGCCGTCGCCAAAAATGGTGGGACTGCGCTTTTCGAGAAGGCACGACATGAAAATGGAGAGCACGCCGGAATAAGGGCTGGTGGGGTCCTGGCGCGGGCCAAAGACGTTGAAGAAACGCAGCGAGACGGTCTCCAGGCCAAAGCAATCGGCGAAATTTTTCATGTAATATTCGCCCAACACTTTTTGCGATGCATAAGGCGACTTGGGGCGGGGAAGCATGGCTTCGGTTTTGGGCAGCTCGGCCGAATCGCCATACGCAGCAGAGGAGGCGGCAAACAGAACGCGCCCGGCTTTGCCAACGCTTGCGGCGCGCAGAACGTTGAACGTGCCGTTGATATTTGTGTTGTGGCTGGCGACGGGATCGTGAATGGATTTCGGAACCGAGGCCACCGCTGCCAGATGGAATACGCGATGAGCGCCGGCGATCACGGGAGCGATGCGGTCATAATCGCTAACGTCATATTCATGAACGGTGATTTGATTGGCAACTTCTTCCAGGTTGTCGAGCGTGCCGCTGGATAAGTTGTCAATGACATGAACATTGGCGCCCTGCGCCAGAAGCGACCGAACCAGCGACGAACCGATGAAGCCCGCGCCTCCGGTGACAACAGTATGGTTCGTCATTGGGTGAGCGTGCTGAGCGAGCGCGCGATGATTTCTTTCGGGTCGCGGCTGAAGTCAAATGCTTCGAGCGACACCCAGCCTTGGTAATCCAGTTCGGCCAGGCAATCTAATAAGGCTGAAAAATTGTAATCGCCCATGCCGGGTTCGCGTCCGTCCATTTCGTTCACGTGAATGTGCTTGATATGCGGGAAAAATTCTTTGATTAAGTCGATGTGCGCGCGCGTTTCCAGCACGGCGTTGTGGGTGTCGAACATAGTTTGAATGGCTGGACTGTTGATTTGCTGGACGATGCTGACGGCTTCAGCGAGCGAAGTGACAACGTCGCATTGGTCGGGAGAAAGCGCTTCCACCAGCAAAATGACGCCCCGGCTTTCGGCGTGCGGCGCGGCTTTGGCCAGTCCTTCTATATAGGCTTCGGTCGCTTCGGCGGGTGACATGCCATCGCGGGAGGCGCGCTGTTTCGGAGATCCAAATACGACCACGCTGCCGGGATCTTCGGACAGATCGGCGCACAAATCAATAAAGTGATTCACGTATTGCCAAGTGCGATCACGAACGTTTTTGTCTCGCGCCGTCGCGTGCAGTCCAGGCGGTGCGGCCAGCAGCCAGTGCAAGCCGACAAATTCCAGTTGCGCCGCCGACAAGATCTGGCGAAGGGCGGCGCGCTCGTCTGAAGTGAGCGCCGCCGGATCGGACGCCAGCGTGAACGGGGCAATTTCCAAACCTTGATAGCCTACTTCGCGAACCTGGGCGCAGACATCCACCATGGGCTGATTCTCGAAAACTTCGTTGCACGTGGCAAAGCGGAACGCCATGAAGCCATTTTATCGGCAGACGCAAAAAGGGCGGCTGCGATTGCAACCGCCCTTCTTGTGACAAATTAATACCGGCTGGCGGGAGCGCCGACGCCAACGGCCGGGTCCTGCGCTGCAGCGGCCCATTCATCGGCTTCGCGCAGAGCCTGCTCCTTCGAATAGCCATAGCGTTCCTGCAGCTTGCCGACAAATTCATCCTTCTTGCCGGTGAGCGTCAACAGATCGTCGTCTGTCAGCTTGCCCCACTTCTGCTTCACGGTTCCCTTCAACTGCTTCCATTTGCCTTCAAATTGATCAGAATTCATTTTAGAAAGCTCCTTCCTTCGAATCGTGTTGCAGCCGAAGGGCCAACCTGTAAGTTGTTGTTTTTTCGTGGATCTTGCGGCCCTACCTGGAAAAAGATACCTTTGGGATACTGAATATTTACATGTGTCAGGACGAAGTACTGCTGGAAGCAAAGCTTCCTCTGCCGCTGGTGGCGCGCGGAAAAGTTCGCGATATTTTTGACCTGGGCGATTCGCTGTTGTTTGTCGCCTCCGACCGCATTTCGGCGTTCGATTGTGTTCTGGGCAGCGGCATTCCGTGCAAAGGCAGAGTGCTGACGCAGATGTCGCTGTTCTGGTTTGAATTTCTGCAAGAGGTGACGCGAAATCATCTTTTGACGGCCAATTTCGATGAGTATCCGCGCAAGCTGAGCAAGCACAAGGCGGCGCTGAATGGCCGGTCGATGATTGTGAAAAAGGCGGAGATGATTCAGGTGGAGTGCGTGGCGCGCGGCTATCTGGCTGGCTCCGGCTGGAAGGAATACCGGGAAACGGGGAAGGTTTGCGGCATTCCTTTGCCCCGTGGATTGCGCGATGGCGACAAACTGCCCGAGCCGCTTTTCACTCCGGCCACCAAAGCGGTGACTGGGCATGATGTCAACGTGTCTTTCAGTTATGTTGCAGGGAAGATTGGCGTGGATCTGGCCGGCAAGCTTCGCGACAAGACGCTGGACATTTACAGCCGCGCGGCCGCCTACGCGCTGGAGCGCGGCATTATTTTGGCCGACACCAAATTCGAGTTCGGCTTTATTCATGACGAGCTGACGCTGGCCGACGAGGCGTTGACTCCCGATTCATCGCGCTTTTGGCCGGCTGACACGTACAAACCCGGCGGCGCGCAGCTTTCCTTTGACAAGCAGTATGTGCGAAATTTTTTGGAGACGCTGGCCTGGGATAAGAAGCCGCCCGCCCCCGCGCTGCCCGGCGAAGTGGTTCGCAAGACCAGTGAAAAATATCAGGAAGCGTACAGCCGCCTGACCGGCAAACACCTTTGAAGGAGGTGACTGATGGCGATTCTGCATTTGTTGAATTGGTTTGACGTGGTTCTGGCGGTGGTGGTGGTCGCCTCCGCGGTGTCCGGGTTGCGAACCGGTCTGGCGCGCGTGGTGATTGGTTTGCTGAGCACGGTTGTCGGCTTTATGCTGGGCTTCTGGTGCTATCGGATTGTGGCGGCGAAAATTTATCCGCTGGTACACAACACGGGACTGGCGAATATGCTGGGTTTCCTGGCCATCTTTGTTGGCGTGGCGGCGGTGGGCGCGCTGATTGCCGCGCTGCTTTCCAGCATTTTTAAATGGGTGGGCCTTTCCTGGTTTAACCATTTGCTGGGCGGCGCGGCCGGTTTGGTGCGCGGCGCTTTGATTGTCGCCGTGATGGCGAATGTTTTGGTGGCATTTGCCCCTTCGCCCACGCCGGTTTTTCTGGAGGACAGTTATGTGCTGCCCTACGCCAATCATGTGGCGGGGGTGCTGGCGCAGCTTGCGCCGCAGGAATTAAAAGATTCTTTTGAACAGCAGATGCAAAATTTGAAGCAATTTCATGCGGCGCACAGCAGCGCGCGGACCTTTTAAATGGCGCTATTGGTTTTCGATCTGGACGGCACGCTGATTGATTCGGCCAAAGACCTGGCGATTTCGATGAACGCCACGCGCGAGCACTTGCAGCTTGCGCCGCTGGACCCGCAATTGATTTATTCGTTTGTCGGCAACGGCGCGGCCATGCTGGTGAAGCGCGCGCTGGGTCCGGATGCGGATGAAGAATTGAACAAAACGGCGCTGGCGTTTTTCTTGCAGTATTATCGCGACCACGCGCTGGAGCACACGCGACTTTACGACGGCGTGCGCGAATTGATTGACGAACTGGCGCAAAATCACACGCTGGCGGTTCTGACCAACAAGCCGGTGAAGATCAGCCGCGACATTTTGGGCGCGCTGGGGCTTGGTCCGGTGTTTCAGCCGGTTTACGGCGGCGACAGTTTTCCCACCAAGAAGCCCGATCCGCAAGGATTGCTGACCATTTTGCGAGAGACGCAGACGGCGGCTGCCGACGCCTGGATGGTGGGCGACAGCGGCGTGGATGTGCAGACGGCAAAGAACGCGGGCGTTCGCAGTTGCGGAGTGTTGTGGGGCTTTCAGCCAGACGGATGCCGAGCTGAAAACCCCGACCTGCTGATTGACGAGCCGGGTCAGCTTTTCAAGTTTTTGAGCGCGGAAGCGATGAGGCTGCGCGAACCAGCGTAGGGGTCGAGCGAGCCTTCGGTCTCCATGGAGAAAAAGCCCTTATAGCCGGCGTTGTTCGCAATTTTGAAGATGCGGTCGACATCCACGGTGAGCGATTTGCCGCCCACAATTTCCACGTCCTTGCAATGGCTGATGTTGTAGGCGAGCGGGAATAATTCGCTGAGCGCTTTGGCGTTGTAATCCTGATCGTCGTGAATCTGCATGGAATTGCAGAAATCGGGCAGCGAGCGCACCCACGGGCTGTTAACAGCCTGGAGAACTTTCACAATCAGGTCGGGCGATTCGGTGTTGGGCGCGTCATTTTCCAGATTGAGCACCAGGCCTTTTTGCGACGAATAATCGGAAATCTGCTTCAGCACATCGGCCGCCATCGGCACATAGTCGCCGGTTTTGGCGGGCTGGACGTGAATGCGAATGCTGGGCGAACCGAGAAGCACAGCCGCATCCACCCATTGACGCCAGGTGGTTTGCGCGGCCTCGCGCTCTTCGGGCGTGCCGAGCGGGCGCACGCGAACGTCGCAGGGAATGTTCACCACTTGCAGTTTTGCCTTGGTGAACGATTCGCGCAAGCTGCTGATGTAGGCGGGTTCGATGGATTCAAAATGCCGGCTCCAGGGTTCAATGCCGTAGACGCCGAATTTGTCGACCACGGTGGCGGCGAATTCTTGCAGCGTCATGCCGTCTTTTTTGATGACGCTGCGAAAAGGATAAGTGGAGACGGAGAGGCGGTGCGCCGGGTCGGTTGGGAACGCGAAAGAAGGAGTGGCGGCGGGCAGCCGCAAAGCGCCGGCGAGCGCGGCGGAGGCGCCCAAAAACGTTCGTCTGGTGACAGTGGAGATCATCTCATGAAGTTTAGCGTCCGGGAACAAGATGGCGCATGGCGGAGTCTGATCTAGCATGTTTGAGCAGCCCGAAACCGCACGAAAGCCTTATTCGATGGTGCTTTCCCTCATTCTCCAGATTTTGGTGCTGGGTGCGCTTTGCCTGGCGCCGCTTTTCTTTCCTCAAATGCTGGTGCCGGAGTTGGGTTTGAAGAGCCTGGTGCTGGCCGCGCCGCCGAAACCGCCTGCGGCGATCAAGGCAGTTGCGTCGTCTTCGCATGCGCCCGCTGCGCCTGCGCGTTCGTTTGTGCTGGTTCGCGGTCCGCTTGTCATTAAACCTATGATTGCCGATGCCCCGGCAGTGGAAGCGGCTCCTGAAATTGAGGGTGCGGGCACTCCCGGCGGCGTTCCTTATGGCATGAGCGACACGCTGCCGCAAGTTCTGCCGGCTGCTCCGCCGGCGGCAAAGGCGAAGCCGGAAACTCCGAAAGCGATTCGCGTGGGCGGAAGTGTTTCGAGCGCCAATTTGATTCGCATGGTGCAGCCCGTTTATCCGCCGCTGGCGCGATCCACAAGAGTGCAGGGAACGGTGGAATTCACGGCGACGATCAGCAAAGAGGGCATAATTGAAAATCTTGTGCTGGTTCATGGCCATCCGCTGCTGATTCATGCGGCCAAGGACGCGGTGCTGCAATGGCGGTACCGGCCGACGCTTTTGAATGGCGAGCCGGTGGAAGTGATTACCGATATTGTGGTGAATTTTGCGCTGAGCCAGTAGGTTATAGAATCAGGGCGATGCGTTTCGCTTCTTTCTTCCTATTGTTCGCGAGCGCGCTGTGCGCGCAAAATTTGCAGCCGCCGCGATGGAGCGCCGATGCGGCTAACGCGTGGTATGCGAAGCAGCCGTGGCTGGTGGGCAGCAATTACATTCCGGCTGACGCTATTAATGAGCTGGAAATGTGGCAGGCGGCGACGTTCGACGCCAAGCGCATTGACAAGGAGCTGGGGTGGGGAGAGAAGATCGGCATGAACACGATGCGCGTGTTTCTGCAGGATCAGCTTTGGAAACAAGACCCGGAGGGTTTTAAGAAGCGGCTGGACACGTTTCTGGCGATTGCTTCGAAGCACCATATTCGGCCGCTGCTGGTGCTGTTTGATTCGTGCTGGGACCCGAATCCGCAACTGGGGCCGCAGCGCGCGCCCACTCCGGGCGTTCACAATTCGGGCTGGGTGCAAAGTCCGGGAGCGAAGGAACTGACGGACGAATCTTATTATCCGGCGCTGGCCGATTACGTGAAAGGCATTGTGGGCGCGTTTGCCAATGACCAGCGGATTCTGGGCTGGGACATCTGGAATGAGCCGGACAACCGCAACGATTCCAGCTATCATGATCCGGCGAACAAAAAGGAATTAGTTCTGGCGCTGCTGCCGCGCGCGTTTGCGTGGGCGCGGGAAGCGAAAGCGACGCAGCCGCTGACAAGCGGAATTTGGCATGAAGATCCGGCGACGCCCGATCAGTTATCGCCGATGGCGAAGGAGCAGTTGGAGCTTTCCGATGTGATTTCGTTCCACACTTACGATCCGCCGGACAAGTTTGAAGCGGAGGTGAAGTGGCTGGAAACGTATCACAGGCCGTTGATTTGCACCGAGTACATGGCGCGCCCGCGCGGCAGCACGTTTGAAACGATTTTGCCAATTGCCAAGAAGTATAAGGTGGCGGCGATCAATTGGGGTTTTGTGGCGGGAAAATCGCAGACTTATCTGCCGTGGGATTCGTGGCAGAAGCCGTATGTGAACGGGCGCGTTCCGGCGGTCTGGTTTCACGACATTTTTCGCGCAAACGGCAAGCCTTATCAGCCAGCCGAGACCGCGTTTATCAAGAAGATTACGGCTGTTCGGCCAGTTCCCGCAGGTAGCTGATTTGCAGATTTTCCAGCTTCTCGCGGTCGGCGGTTTTCATGCGCTGTTCGGGCTGCGAAACCAGAGAGCGCAGCAATTTGGCGCGCGCCTCCGTTGGCGTGACCCGGCGCGGAGTTTCTTGGGATGTTTGCTCCATTACTGGGTATATCGGCAGGAGCGGGAAAAAAGTTATCGCTACTTGACGACGAAATTGACCAGACGGTCCACCACCGCGACCACCTTGACGATTTGTTTGCCTTCCAGAAACGGCTTCACTTTTTCGGCGGCGAGGGCCAGGGTTTCCAGTTCGTCTTTGCTGGTTCCGAGCGCGGCGTGGATGTGGCCGCGCAGCTTGCCGTTGACCTGAACGGGGATTTCGATCAAGTCTTCTTTTGCCAGTTCGGGATCGAAGGCGGGCCAGGGGTGACGGAAGACTGGGGCATTGTGGCCCAGTTCGGCCCACAAGTCCTGGGCCGTGTAGGGCGCGAAGGGCGCTAGCATCAGCGTCAGATCTTCTGAAATGCGGCGGGCGGTTCCGGGCGTGAGACTGCTTTCGAGCGCGTAGAACTCGTTCAAAAGCTCCATGAGCGAGGCGATGGAGGTGTTGAAATGCCAGCGGCTGTCGAAGTCGGCGGTGATTTTTGCGATGGTTTGATGGAGCTTGCGCAAGGCTTGCTTGTCGGCGTCGTTGAGCGGACCGCCGGCGTGCTTGTCGGCGTGGCGCGTCACAAAGCGGTAGAGCCTGCCCAGGAAGCGGTTGATTCCGGAGACGCCGTCTTCCTGCCAATCGAGATCGCGGTCGGGCGGGGCGGCGAAGAGCGAATAGACGCGGGCGGAATCTGCGCCGTAGCGCTCGATCATGGCGTCGGGAGAAACCACGTTGCCCAGGTTTTTGGACATCTTTTTCCCGTCCTTGATGACCATGCCTTGGGTGAAGAGGCGGCGCACTGGTTCGCTGTTATCGATGAGGCCGATGGCGCGCATCATTTTTGTCCAGAAGCGCGAATAGATCAGGTGCAGGATGGCGTGCTCGACGCCGCCGATGTACTGGTCGATGGGGAACCATTTGGCGATCCGCTTGGAATCGAAGGGCGCGGCGGAATTGTGGGGGTCGGCGTAGCGATAGAAATACCAGGAGGAATCGACAAAGGTGTCCATGGTGTCGCTTTCGCGCCGGCCGGGGCCGCCGCATTGGGGGCAGGGAACATCCATGAAAGACGGCACCGATTCCAGCGGCGAGCGGCCTTTGCCGGTGATCTTGATATCGAGGGGGAGGACGACGGGCAAGTCGGATTCTTTCACCGGGACGATGCCGCATTCGGCGCAGTGAACCATGGGAATGGGCGTGCCCCAATAGCGCTGGCGCGAGATGCCCCAGTCTTTGATGCGGAAGGTGACGGTTTCTTCGCCGAAGCCGTTTTCCCTGGCGAACGCGGCCATGCGTTTGCGGGCGACGGCGCTGGCTAAGCCGGACCAATCGCCCGAATTGGCGAGAACGCCATATTCGCCGAAGGGCAGCGCGGGGGTGCTTCCGTCTGCGGGCTGAATGACGGGGACGATGGGGATTTTATAGGTGGAGCAGAACTCAAAGTCGCGCTCGTCGTGGGCGGGCACGGCCATGATGGCTCCGGTGCCGTAACCCATCAGGACGAAGTTGCCGATCCAGATGGGCACTTTTGCGCCGCTGAAGGGATGAATGGCGAATTTGCCGGTGTTCTGGCCGAGTTTTTCGGCTTTGCCGGGTTCCTGGCGGGCGGTGGAGTCGATCATCTCCTTCACCTTCAGGCGCTCTTCTTCGTCCGTCACCAGTTGGCTGATCAGCGGGTGCTGGGGGGCGAGAATGAGGCAGGTTGCGCCGTAGATGGTGTCGATGCGGGTGGTGAAGATGCGGATGGTTGCGGCGCTGTCTTCGAGCTTGAAATCGACTTCCGCGCCTTCGGAGCGGCCGATCCAGTTGCGCTGCATGGCGAGGACGCGCTCGGGCCATCCGTCTTGCAACTGGGCCATATCGGCCAGCAGATCGTCGGCGAAGGCGGTGATTTTCAGGAACCATTGCTGCATGGCGCGCTGTTCGACGGGCGTTTCTTCGTGCCGCCAGCAGCAGCCGTTGACCACCTGCTCATTGGCCAGAACGGTGGCGCATTCCGGGCACCAGTTCAGCAGCGCCTGCTTGCGATAGGCGAGGCCGCGCTCATGCATTTTGAGGAAGAACCACTGGTTCCAGCGGTAATATTCGGGCTCGCAGGTGGTGACTTCGCGCGACCAATCGAAGGCGAAGCCGAGGCGCTGAAACTGGGCTTTCATGGCGGCGATGTTGCTGAGCGTCCATTCGCGCGGATGGCGGTTCTGCTTCATGGCGGCGTTTTCGGCGGGCAGGCCAAAGGCGTCCCAGCCCATGGGATGGAGGACGTCGAAGCCGCGCATCCACATGTGGCGGGAGAGCGCATCGCCAATGGCGTAGTTGCGCACGTGGCCCATGTGGAGCTGGCCGCTGGGATAGGGCAGCATTTCCAGCACATAGTATTTGGGATTGTCGGGCGAATCCGCTACGTAGAGGGATGGGTCTTGGGACCACTTTTCGTGCCAGCGGGGCTCGATTTCTTTAAAGTCGAACGCTTTTTCGGGGATACCAGCTCCTTCAAGGCTGTGACGTCGCGCTTCTCGTCACCGGGTTGGTCTACTGGCGTCTCACAAATGAAAGCCTTCTCCGTCAACGTGGGGTGATTTAAAAGGCGTCGGAAACCTTCTAACCCAATATAACCAGCGCCAATGTTGGCGTGGCGGTCGAGATGGGAGCCGAGCGCCATTTTGGTGTCGTTGGCGTGGAGGACGGGAACGTTTTGGAGGCCGAGGACGGCTTCGGCGTGGGCGATGAAAGTTTCCAGGCCGGGTTCTTGGGCGATGTCGAAGCCGGCGACGTAGCAGTGGCAGGTGTCGAGACAGAAGCCGATGGGGATGTCGAGATACGGCGTGACCAGGTCGCGAATGGTGGCGAGGTCTTCCAGCTTTCCGCCGAGTTGCGCGCCTGCGCCGGCGGTGTTTTCGAGCAGCAGGGTGAGGCGGGAATTTTCGATGGCGCGGGCGGCGAGGATGATGGCTTCGGCGGCGTTGAGGAGGCCTTGCTCGAGCGATTGGCCGCTGTAATTGCCCGGGTGCGCGACCAGGTATTCCGCGCCGATGAGCAGGGCACGCTCCATTTCGCCTTGGAGCGCGCCGATGGATTTTTGGCGAATGAGGCCGGGGGCGGCGGCGAGGTTGATGAGGTAGCTGTCGTGGATGACGAGGGGATGGAGGTCGTGTTTTTGGCGCTCGGCTTGGAGGAGGGTGATTTGGGCGGGGTCGGGCGGTTTGGCGCGCCACATGCGGGGGCTGGCGGAGAAGATTTGGAGGGTGTTTGCGCCGGCTTGGATGGCGGATTGGGCGGCGGTGGGCAGGCCGCCGGCGATGGAGCAGTGTCGGCCGATTCGCATGGGTTTAGTTTAGTGGGTTTGGGGCGTTACGAAACGGAATGGGGAAGAGGGGGCGAAGATGAGGGGTGGGGGAGGGTGAAGTTGGGGCGCAGCGCGGGGAAAAGGCGCTCGCTAAGGCGCAGAGACGCTAAGACGCCAAGAGGTGGGGAGGGATTTGGATGGTGTTTGGGTTGGATTTGGATGGGTTTGGGACGGATTTGGGGATTTTGGGCGTGGTTGGGCCTTGCGGGAGTGTCTGGGGAAAATTTTAGTTGGCTAGACCTGGAGGTCAGCCGACAGGCCTGGAGGCCTATCTTACCTTGTCGAACGGGGTTTGTCGAAGGGGTTGGGTTCGTCGGGGGAGACGAAGCCTCGTGCTACGGCTTCGGCGCGCATGTTTTTTAGTTTTTGTTGCCAGTCGATGACGCCGGAGTTTTGTTGCTGGAGCTTTTTGAGGCGCTCGATGGCGAGGGCGGATTTTTCGAGATTGGCTTTTTCGGCGGCTCGGGCTTTGCGGTAGTCTTCGACGCGTTTTTGGCAGCGGATGACGTTGTTGGTGTGGGCGGTTTTGTAGCGCAGGTAGCGGCCGAGTTTGCGGT
>Ga0116230_10001244_pt1 | contig 23840 bp, 19 predicted proteins | sample S1TSphfallax_3_FD_88678 | JGI IMG/M metagenome (GOLD analysis project Ga0116230, IMG submission 88678) | Host-associated microbial communities from peat moss isolated from Minnesota, USA - S1T2_Fd - Sphagnum fallax MG | ecosystem: Host-associated > Plants > Peat moss > Unclassified | place... | reverse complement strand
GATTTTTGTTTTTGATTTTAAAGTAGAAAAAAATAAATATAATCCTACATAAAAATAAAAAAAAAAAAAAAATAAAAAAAAAAAAAAAAAAAAAAAAGAAGAAAGGGAGGAGGGGGGGGAGGAGGGGGGGGGGGGGGGGGGGGGGGGGGGGGGGGTCAAAGAAGAAAATGATATAACACTTGGAAGTCTATTCCTGAACATTCAAAATAGTTCTGGGACATTTTTCCATTTCTTTTAGAGTTCAAAATTAATTTGTAGAAGGTAAGGTGGTGCTCCCGTAGCACTTTAAATTGCTAAAATTGAGCAAGAAATGAGAAAGCTATGAGCTTGGAAAGTTGGAAGGGTCTAAAAGAAAAACATGCATTTTGTATCTTGAAAAAACGTGTTTTTAATTATTTTTCTTCCAACTCTTTCATCATTACTCTTTTGTCTATGCAGGTCAAAGGTGAATTGTAGAGCTTAATTTAGTGATTCCATAAAGTGTTAAATCACTCAAAATGAAGGAGAGACGAGAAAGATATGAACAAGTGTTCGGTACATGCTGTCGATTAATGATGGGCAATTCTACCTTAATTGTAATCAATTTACAACAAAACTAGTTGTAACCCAATTGCAAGTTAATGACAATGACCTACTAAAACCTAGCAACCTACTTATTTAACTAGTACCTAACTACTTACTTAGCCTAGTCTATTACCAATTAACCTAACTTACTAAACTTATCAATTAACCTAATTGATGTAGCATATGTGACACTTAGGTTTTGCTAAAGTTAAACAAGGTGGCACCTAGGCCTAAACCATCTAATACTTATCTAAAACCTAACAAAAGTAGTCTAAGAATTTAATAGCTACTAATTGATTAACTAACATAATGTATGTGGCACCTAAGTTGGGCTTAAAACTAAATATAGTGGCATTTAAGCCTAGACCACTAAATACCTATTTAATATTTAACATAGGTAGCTTAGAGACTTAATTTAATTAGTAATAATTAGAAAATACCTATTATGTGAGTATTTAATATGTATTATGTAAGTTCTTATTAGGTAATAGTTAGTAGGTACCTAAAGGTAGGTGCTAACTACCTAACTAGCTAGTAATTACTAGGTAGGTACCCAGTAATTAACTAAACTAAACCTTAACCTTGAACCTTAGTTACTTACTAACTAAGTACTTAGCTACCTTGTACTCTAAGTATTTAATAAGTAGGTAGGTATATAATTGCTAATTAAAACCTTATTAGTAGTTTATAATAACTAATAGTAGGTTATAATTTTAATTCTCAAATGTTATTGTAATTAGTTCTAAACTAGGTTAAATACGTTTTATAATTATAATAGTTTATCATTATTATTATATGATCCTAAATTAGGGGAATAATTAATAGCTAGCCTATTAATTAATTTAGCATACATGGTGCCTAGATTTGGCTAAACTAGGGTTAACCACCCAAGGTTAATCAAATGTTTAATGTGGCACCTAAGGTACACACCTAGGGTAACTTAAAAACTTAACATCTAATAGTAGCTAGAAAATACATATTAGGTAATAGCTAGAAAGTACCTAGAGGTAGGTATTAACTACCTAGTTAAATATATTTATTATTAGTTAGTAACTAGTAGGTAGGTATATAGTAATTAACTAAACGTTAACCTTATTGGCTACCTGCCTAATTAGTAGTTACCTACTACCTACTACCTCGCTATTTAGTATTCTAAATATGCACTATCTAAATACCTAATTATTAATTAGGTGAGTAGCTAGGTAGGTACTAGGTATTTAAGAAGTGTTTACCATTTCCAAGAAGAATTGTTTAATATCTAATTAATTAATCAATTCACAAATTATTCTTTAAGTTTTTTAATGTATCTAATTATTTGATAATTACTTATAAAATATCATAAATTTCTATTTAGTAAATTATTTAAATGAAATTGTTATTTTTACCTCTAAAAATAAACCTTTTAAAATTCCAATGATCAACTAATATTTTTTTTTAAATAATTAGGTTCTAAATTGACTATCTGAACAAATAAACTTTTAACTAATTGGTAATTTTAAAATATTAATTTTAAAATATAAATAACTAACTTATTAAACTAATTTGTAGATATTAAATCATCTTTAATTAATCGTTAATATTAACTAAATATTTTAACTTGTACATTGTTAATTATTTTAAACTTTATAACTAATTAATTATTATTTATTAGCCATAAATATTAATGAATAAATATAAATAAATAAATCATTTAATTATTAATTTATATTCCAGAAAAATGCATTCTATATGTAACGGATTTTATTAATTTATTAAGTAAATATTTGATTAGTTTCAATTAATCATTAATATTAACTAGAAAATTTAGTTTGTGAAAAAAATATATATTATCCACTTGCTAACTAAATATTTACTAATTAATAGTGATTAACTATTAACCATAACTTTCAATTAAGTAGTTAGATCAAATTATTGAAAAATTTAAATATTAATAAGATATTTTTAAATGATTGAATATGGAATAATCCATTATGTAAATAATTAGTCAAAATTTCACCTTATCTAACTAATTTTATAAATAATTAGTTATGTCATAATAATTAAGTATATAATATCAAATAATAGTTAATAAATTACTAATATATCATTCATTTATAAACTTTAAACTTTAAATATTTATTTTAAAAAATTATTGACTTGTTAATATATTTACTAAATAGTTTAAAATTAAGTAAAAATTATTTCATTTTTAATTAATTAGTATTTATAATTCATGGATAATGATTAATTATTGTATCAATTTATGATTAATTTATGCATTCTTTGCAAGGTTCACTTGTAGTTGTATAGTATAGTTGAAAACTAGTCAAACCAAAGTTGCAACAAAAACATTAGTCCCTTGAATTTCATGCATCCAACATGCATTTATCATCCATTTTGATGTTTTGTGACTCGTCTAAATAGTTGAACACAAAACTTAAGAACTTGACACACCAACTCGGGAGGCATGACTATAGGTTATGTCATTTTCCTAATTGATGTTTCAACTATAATTCAACTGTAGACCCCTTGGTTGAGATTTACTTTCAACTGTCCACCCAAAAAATGGATGGTTCAACTTACTTGGGAGCCCCAAATTATTTTTTAAATATTTAAAAATATGTAGTTCAAAATGTAGTAAAAAATGACATGTAATCAAAAGCAGTTGATTGAAAAAAGGGGGTTTTCTACTAGTGTCCACCATTATGTCTTCAATTGTATAAACAAAACATCGTAAATATAGTAATTATGGTTTGAGTTACATTGAAGGTGAAGCTATATAATAGGTTCCTCTAAACTCCAACTTTTTTTTCAAGCTTTCATTATTTGTTCCATTTATTCCAAATCATTTGATCAACGTAATGTTTTCACATCTCATCTCAAACCATTAAATGATTATTTATTTTTAGTTACAAATCCTAACAAATACAAATTAATTATGCACATATCATAAATCCAAATGAAATTTTAATCCAACATAAACAATTTACTAACTAGGCTTCAAATTCAAAATAGCAATGTAAAAATGTCTATAAATCTGAAAACTACTATTGATTCTTCAATACATCTGGCTTTAGGATGTGCACAAAATCCCTTTGTACTTCTACCATAGATCCATGATGCATAACATATAAATGTTGTTAAGTTATGTAACCATGTTTCATTTTTCAGCATTATATTGGCAAGTGTTGGTGCTTATCATGTATGCATCTATTGAATATATTTATTACATTATTCCCCACAATGGAGTTCACAACCTTTGTATATATCTGACATTGGAGTAGAGTTCAAAATTGTTGTGTTGAACTCCTATCATAAATATCTTATATGAGGCACTACAGATGAATTCAAAATTGTTATATTGGAAGTAGGTCACAAATATAATCTATTTGATGTTGCAATTGAGTTCAAAATTGTCATGTTGGCAACATATCACAAATTCCATATTAAATTTTTGTTTTTATCACTAGTGCCATCAAATTGATCTTAATTTTCATATTTAATTTTTGGTTTATATATAATGACTTCAAATTTCTAATTCTCCTGTAGCATATCCCAAATTTAACAAAAATATTACCTTGCAAATGAGTTCATAATCATTATTTCGTAGGCCAATCACAATTTTCACATTGTAGATGATTCAATATTGTTTTGGTGGACACATCACAAATTTCACATGCATTACATTGTTGATGACTTCAAATTTTTTCTAGTGGAAAAAGACAAATATTTTCATTTATATGACAATCAAAACAAGTTGAACATATGTAGGTGGAAGGAAATCACAAATTCTTATATCCCTTCCACATTCTCCAACAATAATCCATCTCAAGGTGAGCACGAACATAAAAAAGAAGTATGAATTGTCCTATAAATGGAAAGTGCACCATGGTATATATATATCATGAACCTATATTAAACTTGTATGATTACAATGTTAATTCAATGTCGCTTTGGATATAATTATTAGATGTCAATGCCTAATAAACTTGAATATGGACACATTCAATACATCGTTTGCGTGTTTTTAAACTCTTGGATGTCCTTCTTTTTGACAATTGGCATCTCATCCTCATCTTTTTCACAAAAAGATGTTGCATCCTTTGTTTCCTTATCATTTAAAACAATCAAAAGTACACCTTTTTTCAAAATCTCTTCCTTGTGCGGTGTTTTACATAAACTCTTTGGAGGTAGGAAGACTAAAATTATTTGCAAATTGTTCTATCAAAATTTCGATTGCATTCGAACGCCTACATCCTAACAAAGTTGCTTTGCTATCTTCAATATCTCTAACATGCATATTCACATCACTTTTTTTAGGGCTTTTCGGCCAAGTAAAAACTTTTCAGTGTTGATTTCTTTTGACATCTTTCTCGATTTCATTTTTTTTGTTATGTTCCTTGACAATTATATCCATTGTGCATAGTGAGTCAACACTGCAAAACAAGATCTATCGATTATAGTTTTTTTTTTCTTAACAATGGCATGTGTTGTTTACAAGACATTTTAAATTCTTGCAAAAAATGTAATACATACAATTTTCTGACAGTCCTCACTTGGATGTGTGCATGCGGTCACAAACATATGATGGTGACTCGCATTCTCTTGATGTTGCAATTAGACAGTGACATGGTTGTTTGACCCACAACATTTTTTATCCATGTTTTCTACATCTTCTCCTTCTTCTAATGTTGATTGCAATGGTGCTCTTGGCTCCCCTTCCTTGTCCATTGGGGTTTTTTCTTTCTCTTCCATTGTTTTTGTTTTCTTTTTATTCAACCAATGTTTCTTGGTTTGTATCATATTTTAAATTGGCAATTCATACTCATCATCATCTGGATCATTTTTATTTTTTGGCCACTTTTTATGCGCGATTTCTACCAATGAATATTGGTCCACTCCGCTCGTCCCTGATAGATATTTTTCTTGGCGTAATAAACGAGTCATGTTGTTTCAAATTTTTAATTCAATTGGCCATGGATTGTCCCTTAAAGCTTGTTGTAAGTTGTTTACAAAATCCAAGTTAAACATCCATATCACTATGGCATACACTTTGTATTCTTGCACGTTATTTTTCAATGCCAAATATCCCATTTTAACATTGTATTTTGCATCTATCGATTTCATCTATCTATGATCCACTATTAGATGCAAGTCTTTCGAAGTTCTAATAGCCATTTTCACATTTTCAAACCTACACTGCAATGGAAAATTTATGATTCCACCATTTTTTTTTCTCATTATATACAATCATTCAACACGTTTGTGTATATTTTGTAACTATTTACAAAGCTTTTACAAACAAAACCAACAACTAAAAAAAAACCCAAGCTCCATCCATGTTCCACCAAGATACTGTTAGCACCAATAATAACTTGGAAGCGTTTAAAGAAAGGGGGAAAAAAAACCCAAGCTCAAGTTTGGGTCCAAAATCAAACCCAAGTTTGAACTCATGTTTGTCATGCGATGTCAAACTATTCTTGGTGCCAAGAGTAGCTCAAAAGCACTTGCAAAAAAAAAAAAAACATGGGTTCAAACCTAGGTCCAATTTTGAACCTAAACTTCATATTGGTTTCATCATGCACCACCAAGCTATTATTGGCACCAAGAGTAACTCTAAGGCACTTGTAAAAATAAAACTTGAGCTCAAGCTTGAGTTTGATTTTGAACCCAAGCTTGAGTTTAGGTTCATCATGCATTGTTGAGTTACTCTTGGCACCAAGACTAGGTCCGAAGCACTTCTGGGAAAAAAAAACCTCAAAAACCAAAAAAAATATGAGGCTCAAGTTCAAATACAATTTCAAACTTGAGCTTGAACTCAGGTTTGTCATGCGTTGCCAAAATGCTTTCGGCATTGAAAGTACTTCCAAAGCATTCGGAAAAAAAAAAACCCCCCAAAACAAAAAAAAACCTTGAACTCAAGTTTGGGTTTGATTTCAAACTTGGGTTCAAGCTTGGGTTTGGCATGCATCATTGAATTATTCTTGGCGTAAACAATAGTTTGGCAGCAATTGCAACCAAAAAAAAAAAAAAACTTGAGCTCAATCTTGGGTCCAAATTTAAACCCGAGCTTGAACTTAGGTTTTTCATCTTGCACCAAAGCTTGGAAACGCTTGTAGTAGGGAAAAAAGGAAAAAACTTGAGCTCAACCTTGGGTCTAAAATTCTTGGGTTTGTCATGTATTGTTGAATTATTCTTGGCGTCGACAATAGTTTGGCAGCAATTGCAACTAAAACAAAAACAAAAAAAACTTGAGCTCAATCTTGGGTCCAAATTTAAACCCAAGCTTGAACTTAGGTTTTTCATCTTGCACCAAAGCTTGGAAACGCTTGTAGTATGGAAAAAAGGAAAAAACTTGAGCTCAACCTTGGGTCTAAAATGGGACCCAAGTTTGAGCTCGAATTCCTCCTAGGTTGTTGAGCTACTTTTGGTTTCAAAAGTAGCTTGGTCCCCCTTGTAACAAAATAAACCCAAGCTCAAGTTCGGGTCCAAAATGGGACTCGAGCTTGAACTGGAATTTTTCATGTGATATCAAGCTACTTTTGGCACCAAGAATAGCTGGGCAATGCTTGTAACCAAAAAAAGAAGGATAAACCTAAGTTCAAGCTTGGTTGCAAGTGTTGTTAAGCTACTTTCAAAAAACACGTGCAACTTTAAAAGAACAAAGTAACTTTCAGCATCGAAAGCGGTTCAAAAGTGCCTGCAACAAAAAGAAAAAGCAAAGAACTCAAGCTCAAGTTCAAATCCCATTTCAAACCTAAGCTCAAGCTTGAGTTCTTCATGCATCATTGAACTACTTTTGGTGTTGAGAATAGCTTGGCACTACTTGCAACAAAAAAAACTCAAATTCAAATTCATGTTCGAAATGGGACTTAAGCTTGAGATTAGGTTCTTCATGCACCACAAAGCTACTTTCTATCTTGAGAGTAGTTCGCTAATGCTTGTAACCCAAAAAAAAACAAAAACTTGAATTTAAGCTCAAGTTCCTCATGTGCCTATTCTTCATTCCAATATGATCTTCTGATAAACTCCATTCCCCTTTGTTTAGTTGTGCATTATCTAGCCCATTTTCTATTTTTAGTTGTTATCACTTCCTTCACTTCTACTAGGCTCAATTCTAAAATAAATATTTTTATCTTCCTCCCTGCTTCTTTCTTTTCTTATTTCTTGCATTTATTTTTTATCGTCATTTGTTACGTCCTCCTATTCTAGTTGTACCCCTTTTTAGATATAGACTTTTTATGTGGTTCCTTGTTTTCCCCTCTTCGAAGATTTGTTGTGTTTGCATTGTAGAATGGCAACCTTTTATGCTCAAGGGGAACTTGACCTTACAATATTAGGTGATGATCTTGGAATTTCTCATGTCACTAAAAAATGCTCATTTGCAATATTTGGATTCCAACATGGAAATTATGCACAATTTCAAAGACGATGCGTTTGACGACAACAACAATGTTATTAAATCTATCTACCATGTTCTGTTTTCGAGTGCCCATGGATTGGAATGGACTTTTCGTGCCAAAAAATTTAGGATTGTTGGCAAAAAACTTCCCCAAGAGTTTTCAAAACATTGTCCTCGTGCTAAACATTATTGCCTTTATTGCCAATGTCATCACCCATGGTGTTCATGTCATGGATAAACCAAACGGTGTGTCTCTGGTTCACCAACCCACATTCATATACCTTTGCGATTCTTTTGACAAAGATGCAACAATTCCAATATTTGTACACCCCTTTAACTCTTCAATGTTGAATTCAATTACTTTTAATGCTCCATTGTAATCCAATTCAGAGGTCATTGCTATTCTCAACCCTTTTTTTTCAATGTAGTTGATTGTTTCAAGTTTTTTTTTTTTTGCCCCCCATGCCACTTCCAAATTGACAAAGGTCAACTATAGTACATTTTGCATTGAAAATGTTCCTTGCATTCCAACAACATTTGATGGGGATGCCTTTTTTGAACTCCCACAAGTTAAAAATGTAAATGATCATTATGGTCAAATGCAAAGGATGGATAGAAAGTATGACGGTAATTCTTGGTGCAAGGTTAAAACAACCAATATCAAGAATGATTTCAACCTTACTTTTCACAGGACAAGGTGCTTGGATCATCTAGAATGTTGAAATTAGCTTTGCAGTTATTTGGTGTTAAATGGGACCCCTAATGACTTGCTTTGATTAACGACATTATTCACAACTTGAGCACGGATTGCTTTGCACTAGGTCCACCCTTTTGCAAAATTTGCAATGTCATGTTGTTTTGTGTTAATACATGTGTTGCTTGCATGTATTACATCATGCATAAACAAATTAATTTGACTCAATTGGTGATTCACCTTGGAACCCATGATCATCCTATTGTCAAAGGCAAGTGTATAAATGTCATGGAGCAAGTCAAATTCTTGGTCCAAGACAAGGTTTTTCATAGCATGTCAACTACCTTGTTGGCTATTTCCTTGGTTACAAATAAAACTTTTATATTTAAACACTCACTCAACAAGTATGGTGATGAGCTAGTTGAATTTCTCAAAGGAGACAAACTACATCAAGTGATGGACAAGTTCACAATCCTTTGTTGTCCCAATATCTGAAACTTTGTTGTTTCTTATAAACAACGTCTAGGTAATAGAAGGTATGTATCTAGCATTTTGTTTTTCAAGGCCAATAATGGTTATGACTATTTCTATGATAGTTGTTTTTCAGGACAACAATTTAGAAAAGTATTGTTTTTTAGAATGTTTTTTGATGGAAATGGGGGCGGATTTGACTTGGTGAAGTGGATGCAACCTAGTGGTGACCTCTAGGTAGCTTGGATCATGTTTGATCATGTCAAACATGTCTAGGACTAGATGACGATTACCATTTGCAACATACAATTGAAGATGCGAAAGCTCAATACAAGTCATGTTGCAAAAGTTGAATAAGGTGATGTCGATGAAAGGTGTTCCCAATCCAAACTTCAAGGGCTTCATATGTAATAACATTCAAACAATTGGAATGTTGTTCAAATCATGTATGGTAGTGGGAAAAGTAATGAACCCACGGTCGATAAGGAATGAATGTGTTATTTCCATTGGACTCAATTTGTGGACAAACACAAAAAACAACAAATCAATCCATAAATGCAATAACAACACAAGACCTTGTGTTATGAATATAAGAATGCCACCTTGTTGGAAAAGGCAAATGCTCGTTATGCAACTATTCATTCTTGGTGGTATTCCTTAAGGGTTACAAATGTAACTGGGCTTGAGGAGTGGATAATTAACTTAGTTTTTGGCATTTTTGTGTTAGACAATGGGGAGGTTTTGTGATACATGTAATTTTCTCATCCCTCCCTACCCATTTTCATTCCATCCTATCTTCATGGCATGTTTACACAATTCCTTTGAAAATGACAATAGTAGACATATATTATATTTTGTGTAATTCATTTTGGAAGAGTTTGTAGACATGCCCACTTGCAACCTTTCAAAAACAATGCATAACATATGGTTTCAACAATTTGGGAAAAAGGGAACTTGTTTATACACTGCAACTTCATATGACTATGTTTGAATTTTCAAACAAACAACATTGTATTACCATTTCAAGAAGGGTGGTCCATAAGGTCAGGGGCTTGATAAGATTGAATTTCTCTTTTGAAAAGCAACCTAATCTAGTGATTCAAAGTAACTTGTAGACACAATTTTGAAATATGCATCAAGTTCATCTTTCACAACAAGAATCACGCATATGGAAGGGGAAGAGCTTATTGGCTTTTGCAAATGGAAACTTGACTTGCCTCCAAAATCTAAAGAGGATTCACATAAGCACGATCATGTCAATTTCTCTTGCCCATGTGTTAACATCTATATTAAAAAATTACACTCGCAATGTGAATGCCTTCCTATAATGTTGATCTATACAAAGGTGTGGATACCATTGATGGTGATGGTGATGTCCTTCAAGCTCCATGCGAAGATGCAGTCTAGCATATAAAATGATGTCCCACAACCTCACACATCTAATGTTCAACATTGCAAAACACCACCAACTATTTTTGTATCGTAAGGATTATTACAAAATCGACTGCCATTGGTGTTCATGCCCTTACTTACTTTGATTTGTCTTTTCAATTTTTAGGTGCACCTTTCAAGATTCACAAGTTTTGGTTTTTTGCAAATGACATGAATTGTTGCATGGGAGGCATGAAACATAAGTATATAGTGGAGAGATCAACCGCTTTGTCAATTTGACCTATGCAAGAAGGGACCAATTTCTCACACAATGAGGTGAAGGCTCTTGAGGAAGTAGGTTTTGTTATCAATATACAACAACTTATCATTCTTTGAAACTTGTTTGTTGAGGAGAAATTTGTTCCAATTAATCAACTGACTAATGCAATGTCATGGCCCAAAACACAAAATGGGAAGCCTATTTGACAACCATTTACCATGTCAAAACTACATTACAATTGGTGGGAAGTTGGTTGGTTTGTTGTGGCCACCTTCTAGCCACCATTGGAGGTCCCTATTCCTAGTTATGGATGAATATAGAAGATTTTATGTGGCAAGACTTTAAATAGAAGGCAATATGAAGTTATAGTTGGGAACTTCTTAACCTACACTTACATGGATTTTGTAACTATGGTTTCAGGCTCATTAAGGAAGCAAGGGAAATGGGTGCCATGTGAACACATGTATTATGTATTACAACATGTCATGTTTTGTGGCCAATTTGACATTTTCATTCATTTATGACTTGCAATGAAATTTGTTGCTTGTTGGTTTTTTTTTTGTTTTTACGTAAGTAGGAATAATAATCAAGCTCACTTGCTACCTACGCTAAGTTTGATAATGGTAGATCCTTGAATGAAAAACCAATAGAAGACATGGAAGGTGAATTTACAACAGAAGAAGAATTTGTTTCATCATAAGATGAGGGTTTCAATGAACCACAACAAAAAGGTGAAATGTGCCACCATAATGTTTTTGGAAGAACTTCAAAGTGTGGAAAAAATGTTGAAAAGGGAAGATGCAAAGAAATGGGCGATTGCCATGCAAGAATAATACAATTTTTTTGATGTCAACAACACTTGGACATTGGTGCCACTTTTCAAGGGTAGGAAGCCCGTTTCTTGCAAATGAGTGTTCAAAATTATGGTGACGATGTTGAAGTTGAATGTTACAAGGCGAAACTTGTGGCAAAAGGTTTCACCCAAATTAATCTATAATGAAACCTTTGCACATGTAGTAATTTTTTTTCCATTCATTGTACCCTTGCATTGGCGGCCATTGATGACATGAAGATTCATCAAAAGGACATCAAAATCACATTTCTCAATTGTGACCTTGAAGAGGAGATGCATATAGAACAATCCCAAGGATTCACACAAGAAGGAGGCGAACATCTTGTTTGTAAGCTTCACAAGTCCTTGTATGGTTTGAAATAATCTTCAAAAGCTTGGAACCAAAAGCTAAATGCAGTCTTGAAAAACATCGAGTTTGTGAAGAGTGATGTTAATTTTAGCATGTATGTTGCACAAGTCATGGGCAATGTCAAGTTTTTTATTGTTGTTTATGTCAATGATCTCATCTTGGTGTGTAACAATAAGGATTAGCTTGTGTAAGTAAAGAAAAAACTTTCTTGAAAGTTCGAAATGAAAGATCTTGGAGACTTGCATTTCTTTTTGGGCATGGAGGTGGAAAGGGATTATGAGCAACATCTTTACATCAACCAAATTAGGTATCTCAAGGAGATTTTCAAACACTTTTGCATGGAGGGTTACAAAGCCATTAGAATAACACTTGATCCCAAGGTGAAGTTGAAAAAAAAATATGAATAAAGATGTTGAAATGGTTGGGGTTCCTTATCAAGAAGTCATTGGATCTTTGATGTATGTTGTGTTTTGTGTATTCAATCCAACTTGGCATACCCAATAAACATGGGGAGTCAACATATGGTCAATCCAAGCTTAAAACATTGGATTATGATTAAGTGCAATTTTTGATACTTGTGAGGCACCTTGCAATTCAAATTACTATTAAGAGGAATACCACCTTAAAGATGGTTAGATATTGTGATGTAGATTAGGCTATTGACCTTGAGGATAGGAGATCCACCACATGGTTTGTGCTAATCATGATCAGAGGTGGAGCCATTTCTTGGAACAATAAATGACAACCCACAATTGCTTATGTCAACAACCAAGGCCAAATACATGGCAAGCACCCAAGCTATGAAGGAAGCCATATGGATAACAAAGTTCATGAAGGAATTAGGGTACATGAAAAAGAAGAAGGTGACGGTGATTCAATGTGACAACCAAGGCACAATATCATTAACAAAGAATCCCACTCAACATGCTCAAACAAAGCACATTGATGTTCAACATCACTTTGTTTGAAAATAAGTTGAAAATGGCAAAATCATGTTTGAATATTATTCAACAGAGGACATGGTGGTGGATGTGCTTACCAAAACATTGTAAAAAAATGACATAACAAATTTGTGTTTAACTACAAATGCCATCCCCTCATTGCCACTTGTTCTATTTTGATGCATAATTTACCAAAGCCAAAATTGGTCTTGTTCCAGCGAATGGAACTGAAATCGCTTGCTGAAATAAAGAATTGAAACCAAAACTGGATCCTGGTTTTGAAAAAAAAGGAATCAGAACTAAACCAGAACCAATTCCTTAAAAGAAATTTAAGAATCAGAACCAGAGGTTTCTTCTAGAACCTAAGAACCGCACAACACTGGTATATCTTCTTTAAGGGACCTATTAGAATCATAAAACACTGGGTCTTTCCACTCTTGTTTTAAGTCTGCAACATTTGCAGCTTCTTTTTAGGAGTTCAATACACTGAAGTAATTTGCTGCTTTTATGGTTCTCTCAAATGCTGCTCTAAAACTGAACACAAAATTTCTCAAATCTATTGACCCAGAATAATGCATGACTGGCATAGAGTGTACTGAAATGCTGAAATGTGTTTGGAGAGGGCTATGAATTTCCACAATTACTGAAGTTCTTCTCTGCTTGCAAAAGGGTTACAAGGGCTGGACCACAGTCAAAAATCTACTTTGAACCAAAGGAGGTGATGGTGGCCATTGTCACATGTGGAGGACTTTGCCCTGGTCTAAATGATGTTGTTCGTATGCTGATTGGCTCTTTTCAGAACAATCAGCTGAATACCCACGAAAACCAGGAAGTACTATTTTGGAACACAGTTTTTAAAACATTTATGTTCTACACATGATGAATGCCCCATCTCTTTTCTGCTGTAAATCAGCAGTTTTGCGTTTAATCCTCCAGCAATTTTGAGAATGCAGATTGTTTTGACTCTAGATTGCTGTGCAGTGGAGGAAATTCAAGGTATCACCTACGGCTACTGGGGCTTTTTTGAGGAGTACTTGAATGACATTTCTGTATGTTGCACTCTGTCACCAATTTTTTTTCTCAACAGATTTTCATATGGATAGCAGGCAAAAATATTGTAAGTTTCATAGTCAACATAGGTTCTTTACAATAAGCCAAGGAGGGCCAAAGATGGTTTGAGAAAAACAAGTTGTCTTGGGAAAACTATTGACAAAGATGCTATTCTGCAGTTGACAAGTTCAAAACATACATCTCAAAGGGGGAAGTCTGTTGGGTACATCTCATGGATGTGCCAAAACGTCACAGATTGTGAACAGTTTGTAGGTCATCTAGATCATTATGCTCGTTTTGCATCCTTTCTGCGCTATTGCCCCAAATCTGCAGAGAAGGATTGTGTCTTTGTCCTCTCTCTTGAAGGGCATGACACACATTCTAACATCAATATAGAAGAAGTTTACTGGCTTTGTGAAAAGTGATCCAGTTGATGCAGTACAGTGATTGTGACTGAAAATGCTATGTTAAATTGTAAAGGAAAAATGTCAACATGCTCTTTGTTTTGGGGGAAAATGGAACACATGCTGGTGCCAATGCTATTCATATGAGGTGATCTGAAGTCTCCCACTTAACCTCCAATCAGTGTGTCCTGTTAATTTGTATTGCTTGGAAAATATGGAACTAGAACAGAAGAAAGGATGGGAGTGCTAGGAAAACAAGATTTATTGCTTAATCAGAACAATAATGAACTGTGCTTATTGATGATGGACATTATGTGACTTGGCAGTGTCTTAGGCCCAATGTGAGGGTTGCAGTTGTAGGGGTGCCAAAGACAATTGACAATGACACAACTTTTGGATTTGATACCACTGTTGAGGAAGCTCAAAAAGCCATCAATATGGCTTGTATAGAGGTACTTATGAGGTCAGCTAAACATAGATCAGGGTGGAGACCAAAAAATCTGCAGACTCCAAGCAAGAATTTGACAATCATGGAGAACGCTGCTTGCACTCTTATGGCAGTAATGAGATTGAGTATGAAAGATGACATTCTAGTTGACACTCATCAGGCAAATGGTTGTTTGGTGCAAGCAAAGAGTGCATACAATGGCCTGGGCATTGTGAAATTAATTGGTCAGCAGAGTAGCTTCATTGCCATGCATGTATGCATCTCTTGCAAATGGTCAGGTGGATGCTTGCTTGATTCCAGAGGTAAAACCCATTACCCGGGCTACACATGATGGCTTCACTGCCAACTCCAGATAGTACATGCAGTTACAGGTGCTCATGAAAGGAAGGTTTATTTACAAGAGATGTGCATATCTTTTGTCACACTAGACCCTTTTGAGTATTGTAGTTTGCATGATACTTGCATTTGTACCAATTTCAGAGTGTTTTGGAATGGGGCAGATTTATTTATCAGTAGCTATTGAACACCCCTGTACAAAGTGTCAATGTGGTCAGAGAACCCTTGCTTCAATCAATGGTTCAAAGCACATCTTCAGGAAGAATGTCCAATGCAAAATAGAGCCCACCCATAAAAGGGGGCAGTACCTGAGTAAGCTATCTTTCTCAAGAGAAGAGGGTCTCAATAATGTCAGCTCACATCTCCTCTCTTGCTCTCTCTCTGCATAGAGGAATGCTATCTGTTGTGACCTGAGAACCCCAATCTTGCATCGATAGCAACATGCATTTGGATCTGCAAATTCCTCCACATTCCTATAATTTGATTAACAGATAAGTCTCCATATGGAATATTGAAGCACATTGAGCTTCTGCTTGAAAATAAGCATTCTGATCTAATCTGTGTTGCTGAAGGAGCTGGTCAGGTCAGTGACCCCAAGAAATCTTATCTTGTTCTGTCACTTCTCTTTGCCTTCATAGGCAGTCTCTTTCTAGTTGTTTCGCTATAGCACATTCTGCAGGTTACTTTGTTTAGTTTTCACATTGATTGCCCAGAAAGTGCAAGGAGCATCTCTGAGTAGACATGGTCTTTGAGAGGTGCTGCACACCCAGCTGTATACTTCATGAAGTTGTGGAAGACTATTTGCACATGCCTGAACCACACGGATGCTATGGACTGATGGCACTGTCTGTCTTACCAAATAATATTCATGTGAACAGGACTTGTTGACCAAGTCAGCAGGAACAGATGCCTCAGTAGATATTGCAGTTCATCTAACAAAGGAGGTATGCAAAGCTATCTGAATTGTTGTGTTGTCATTGCAGCTCAGACATTGTAAATCATGCAAAATGATGATGTATCATATATTCTAGTTTGTCTCAGGACTTGGTTCCATTGATAGGTGTCATCATTGTTGTTACAGGTGAAGAAGCACTTTAAGAATATTGGGGTGGCTGCAGATGATAAGTACGTTGATCCCACCTATATGATCTGTGCCTGCCTTGCCAGTGCTTCTGTCAGTATCCTTTGTGCTGCTCTTGGGCAAAATGTGGTATGTTGCCTTCTCTTTTTAGGATCCTAATTACAGGATGAATAGAGTTGATTGATGTAAAGGATGTATTAACCTTTGTCACCAGTGTGCAGGTTCATGTAGGTTCATCATTAGAGCGGCATGAACCTGCAAAAACCCTTCATGTTGACTTGACCACAATCAATGAGTGACACTTTGAATGGTCGACTGACACAGGTGGTAGAAAGTAAAACATCTGGCCAGACATGGAACTTGGTTCCAAAGAGGTTGTCAAGTTAGCCTGACATAGAACCACATTAGGAGTGGATTAACATTGTCAGTTCACCTGCACTTCACCAGTAAGAAGTTGCCACACAATGTCTTTGGGTTGTAGTATATTATTTTTCTAGCAGTGAGATCTATCCACTCCCAGTCTCCTTATTGGCAACAAATTGATTTTGGAATGACATGCTATGAACTGCTGCTGGGAAGGATTGGATCTACAGCAGTTGGTTCATACAAAAGGTGTGATGAGAGAAAGCCCTTCAATATATCTATAAGATTTTCACTCAATAGGTAGTGTTTCTGAATCTGAAGCTGAAGTCAATCCTTGCTCTTGTTTTCCAATCTCAAGAAGTTCAGTTCTCCTTGCCATCAAACAGGAACTGTCAGACAGAGTATTCATGAAGAAGAATTGGTTGTCATAAAATAAAATAAAAGGGTTCGCCATGCAATGTGCAGCAGTATCCTGCATCATCATTGAATGGATGCACAATGGACTTTGCTTCAGTAAAGGAGGGTGGGAAGAAGAGGAGGAGGGGGTTCCAGCAGCTACTGTATAGTCAAATAATGTGCATATCTTCTAATCCTAGTAATTGCAGAAGTATCCTTGAAGTCAGCATCAATCTTTGCTCTTGTTAAAGAGCCCTGTAGAGCAACAGGAAATGTGGGAAATGCAACTTCTCCAACATTCAGCAGGACTCCAAACCAGCAGCAATTATTTAGGGCAGAAAAGAGGAGTTCTGTTTGTTCACCTGCCACCACCACCACCCAGACTTTTGTCCAAATCGCAAACAGTAATCTAGCCCATGCTCACACCACTGACCACCATATCCTTCCTTCTGACTTTTGTATTCTTGTGAACTTTGGTTGCCCTCCTCAGCCATAGTACAAAATGTTTTTCAATGCCATTCGTGATGTTTTTCCCCTCCACTAGTACTTTCTGCAGAGTCACAAAGGCCATGTTGTGAAACAGCATGATGGCTGAGTCTGTCTAGGCTGCTGACTGAAATTGCTGCCTTCTTTCTCTTCGTCTATACATGACTGTCAACTGTCTGCTCCAATGGATGTGGTGACAGATGGCAATTGAAAAAGACTATAGTATCACACATTGCAGTTAGCTGGTAGGTTTAGGAAGGGGAAATATTCACTGTGGCAGATTGATCAGCTTTTCTTCCCTAGTGTCAGGCAGGGCTTTTGCAGCAGATTTGTGATGATATGACGTCCTCTGCAAACAACCCACCAAATTTATCCATGTCATGATCTCATAAACCACAGAAGAAGCAGGAAAAAATCATTTCCACCCTACATAATGTATCATCCCCTCCTCACCTTGAAGACCACTTTACACATGCACTGAGGCCACTATGTCTCCATTTGCCTCCTGCTGCTCCTTGAGTGCTTCTACATTTTTCGGGGAAGATATGGATGAGGATTCTGCCTCCAATTTGGGCTCATTATGAAAGCTTGTGAAGGCAGTTAGTCTGGTGGTGAGGACTGGTGAAATTGCTGCCTGTGGAGGCAGCTTTGGTGTAGGAGAACCTGGCAATGCAATGATGTCTAGGTTCTCATCCTCATTTGTAGTGCAGGAACCCTGTGCTGGTGCTTGTGGGGAGTTTTTTTGTGACTCAGGTGAGAGGTCTGATGGATTAGGCTTGATGGTCTCTTCCACTTTCAAGTCTTGCAAAGAATAGGCCTCAGATGGTTTTGATGTGGACTCCACCAATATGGTGGATTCACCAGCTGAATTTTTTGTGGGATCAGTGCTTGTAGAGCTATGTTGTGGCTTCAGTGCCTTGCAACCTTGGTGCTGGTGTTTGCCATCCTCAGTGGCATCTCTCACATAATCACATCCATCAGTACTTGCCCAATTCCATCTATCCACAGCACTCAGTTGTTCCTGCTGCATGCCTAGTTCACCAACAGTAAAATCATCTACTCCTCTATTGCCTGCTGGCAAAACCCTTCCAGACCCAAAACTGGGTGCCAGGTGACCTACAAACTCCCCTGGGTTGATAACATTTCCCACTCCTGTCTCACCAGACCCAGACCCTGACCTGGATCCATCACTCAGGCAAGCTTCATCACGATACTGCTTCAAAGGTCCTTTGACAGGACTTCTTGCCACTTTACTACTTGTGAATTTTTCCTCTCTGCCAGGGTCTGCCAAGACAGTCTGCTCCCTCTCTTGCTTTTCCCCAGTTTTAGGAACCCAACCTGAACATGGTTTACTGACTTGGCCACCTTCATACCCCCTCATAAAAGGATTGCCTTCACCTTGACTATCATCCTGTTCCTTCAGGGACCCTCCAACCTCCTCACCACTGGAAACACTTGGAGATATATCCTTTTTTGGGGAGACAAGTTTCATCTCCTTTTGTATGTCATCCTTTTGAAGGACAAGTTTGGGAGGTTTCTTGAATGATACTTTTGGTGGCTGGAGAACAGAGAAAGGTAAGAATGGAGGCCCAGGATTACCAGCTGTCCAAGATCCATTCAACAGGTTGACATTGAAGGCAAGTGGTGGAGGTGCAGTGGCAGGGAAGGCATAGATGGCACCTGAATCTGCCTGGAATGCATTCACAGGCTGCCAACCTCCTTGCTGCACTGAAGGGACAGAGTGTGAGTACCATGCTGCCGCATTCATGGCTGACATCACAATGCCCTGCCCAGGTAAAGCAATAGGACCTTCATAAGGTTGCAGTTGCACAGGGACAGCTGCCGATGCCAGTGCATATGCTTGGTTGTATACAGGAGGGGCAAAACTACTAGAAGGGGGGCCTTCACCTTTTCTTGATGCAGGAAAGAGTGGCATGGTCTCATTGCTAATCTTGAAGGGTGCATACATCTGAGGTGTGGATGGAGCCTGGTAAACACCTACTGCTGAATGAGCCCAAGTGTTCTGCTGCTGCTGCTCATGAAACCAAGTATCTTCATTTCTTGCATCCTGCTGTGGTGACCTTGTGAGTGCTGTTCCTGTCCCAGAAGCTTTACACAATGATGCTGGAGAGATTGCCATCTGTGACCACTTGGTACAATAAAGAAACTGTTACTAACCAAAGAAAAGAAAATACACTTTCACAAGGGTTGTAGTTGCAATGCTGTTAAGAACAATAACCATCAGATGGCTTGCACTTCAACAATAAGAGTTATGACAGAAGCACCTTTGTACAATGATATGAAGGGTTGCTCTCAATATCAAGTTGGCGAGAGCAGCATTGTTTCTTGTGGGATGCATCTGCAGGCTGACAATCTCCTTCTGCTTCATTCATCTTCCTTTCCAAACTAAGTCCCCATTGTCCACCTAGAAATCTATGAGTGGCACTGGTCGGGGTAGGATGAAACGGGGCCTCGTGCACAATATCATTAGCTCTTGAGGGGATAGCAGACAGATGATCCTGGTGCAGTGGCACATCATCAGCTTGTTGGGCCCATCCTGTGCTCAGTCTCAGCCTAAGCTCCTCTGCCTCCACATCCACCTTGATAGCAGCAGCTTCACCTGATGACTCATCTTCATCTTCGTCCATATTTTCCTCTGGTGGCCTCTCCAAATCAAATATTCTCCGTTTCCCTAGTTTCCTACCACCATCAAGGAACTGCCTTGCTTGCTCAACATGTGCCACACTAGTTGCATATCTTTCTTCTTCACCTGTCTGGGCACCTTGAGTAATTTGCTCATGTCTGAAACTTGAACCTGAAACTTGGTATGCTGCCTTTGACAAAGGAGCTTGCATCATCATCCATGGGTTCTTATTCTTTGTGGTCACAGAGGCATGAGTAGTTGCATCAACCTTTGTCTCATCTTGCTTCTGCATTTCTGCCATAAGACATACCTGGATTTCATGCACTCTGTGTAGCTCCTGCACCTGTCATGAAGCAAACAGAAAGACATTTCAGTCTTTCTCATAACAATAATGCATGCAAAAGTGAGAAAATGATTGAGTTGAAACACAAATCCCACCTGCTCACGGAACTGTGCATCTTGCTGCAATATGGTGTCACGAACCAGCTCAGGTGGTGGCTGTCCCATGTTGTTCCTGTTATCTAAAGTGCTTGTGATCATAAAGCACTTCCTTGTACTGTTGCCTGCAGTCTGCAAATCAGTCACCAAGCATATTCAGGTACTACTGAGTGAGTGCACTTTGGAACTATCTACAACTCCAGGAAAACAAAATCCAAACTGCAAAAGATGCAGACAAAATCCTGGGGTACAGGAGCATCATTTAGGGCATCTTCCTTCCTTGTGGGAAACTCATTTACTGCTGTGATGTGACTTACATTCACCTTCTGATGTGTGAGAGAGCCATTTTGCTGTGATACTGGCACAAAAGTGACATTGTCTTCTGATGAGTACTGGTGGTGGTCCCTGCTCTTAGTGGATTTGCAAACCAGTTTGGCACCTGAAACCATATCAGCTCCACCAGTGTCAGAAAACACTGCAAATTCCACAGATGTCCCAACAGAAGACTCCTCTTCTTGTGGTGCAGTTGCTTTGGAAAGGAGAGAAAGGAAGGAGAAGAATGTTCTTACCTCTTGAATGTCAGACAATTTGCGGAAAGTGAAACCTCCAGATATGGAGGACACAGGAGGAGGATGATGGTTTCTTACAGAAACATCTGGCACAGATGTTGCTGTAACGCTCCACCTCTGGCTGATGCCTGTAGGCCTTCTAACCCTTCCTCTTTTCTGAACTCTTGGTATGGATCTCCTTTCAGGACCCGCGCAACGTCCATGGTTCCCCCCCCCTCCCCTTCTCTCTCCCTTCTCTGCTGCGTTTTAAAACAAATCCCTCACTTTCAATGCTCGAAACTTTGAGAGGAACTCGGCAGACAAAAGATAGTCCTTCCCCACAACAGCCAGCCGTGCAAGATCCATGTTGAAGATGTTATTGTACAATGCCACGGTGAGACGACATTGCATTTCGCGCATTCTTCAGCTTTCTAGTGGGGGTTCAAGCCAACCAGCCTCTTTCCCGCACGCATGCCCACAACTCGAACTCATCTCAAACCGCATCTTCCACACAAAAATGTGATAGACTCTTTCGTGACTGAAGAGAGAGATGAACTTTCCACATAGCAAAAAAACGACAGAGAAATGGCAGAAGACTCTTATGTTTGCTTTTAGAATGCAGATGATGAAAGAAACGGCCGCCCAGCCAGCCAGCCAACCACAGAAGAAAAAGAAAGGATTCGCGACCAGCCTACGTGATTCTAAGATTGCACTCTTGTGTAGCAACAAACATTCAAATGTAGTTCGGTGAGATGGAAATAAACTACTGCGAGCGAGCACCTTAAAGCAGCTAGAAAGAAAATGCGAAGAGCTTTTGCTACCAAAATTCTCAAAACTCAAACCACCATCTTCCCAAAACGGGAATGCAACAACAACAACAGGCGCCCCTTCCGTTTCTCCTCCACCACAATCTTCACAGACACATGGGCATCTTAACAACACACTGATCGTAGCAGCAGGGAAACTGTCTAAATGCAATGCAGCAGAAACCCGCACACACACAAAGCTATTAGCAGCAGCTGTAGAGCTGCTTCAAGTATGTCGGAGCATCTCAGAATCCATCAAAACCAAAACTCCTTTCTTCCACGTCCCACCCCAAGTGCCGCAAGCGCAGAACAAAAATGTGGAAACCTCTCTGACAGTGAAAGTTTGACAGGAAGAAACAGGACACACGCACACGCACACGCACACAAAATAGGGGATTTTGCACTCTAAGAAGCTTCACCCATTTTCACAACCACCTCACAATCTCTCTCATTTTCTCACAACATCTATGTACCGACCTACATCCATACTTCTGCTTCACCCAATTCCACACCTATCTCAGAATCTTTCTCATTTTCCTCACAACAACACTATGTACCTTCCTACCTACTTACGCTTCACACGCACCCCAACCCCTCCGCCTCCAAAACGAGTTTCGAAGCAAATGAAAAAATTGAATGAATAAATGATGTGTCGACCAGCAGCAGGCTACTACATCAATGTGTACAACCCACCCGAAAAAAAACAAAACGAAACAGAAACGAAAAAATTTGAACATACGGGTGAATAAGAGATGAGTAAACAAAAGGGATAAGTGAAGTATCTAACTTTATTGCTATCAGAATAGAGGAGTCCTGACTCCTGTAGGAACACAGAAAAAGCAAAGTGAGGAGATGTCATAATAATCTCTATCTCAAGTCTCAAAACGAGCATTATTATTATGTTACAAAAATATTCCTCTCTTTTTCAAAATAAAAACCTTGTGTGAGAGCTGTGTCTGTTACTATGTAGTAGAGGTTTATATTTTTGCATAGTTGGAGACTTGGAGTTCCAATTATCGAAGTGGTGTAAAGTACTTTTGTTTCTATGGATAGGTGTGGAACAATTGTATGTTTGTTGTTGTCTTTGTAGCAGCCTCCCTGCCCATTGTGTGAAATTGGGTGAGAGTACCATTTTAAGGAAATTATTAAGTTTATTCAGTACTTATTATTAAGTCTAGTGCTTATTGATTTTCTTCAGTTTTGGGTTGGTGAGCCTTTCAGTGCCCAGTTGTTTAGTTAAAAGGCGAAGATTCTTTTTGTTGGTTTATAAGTGGATAATAAGCTGAATTTTAAAGGGGTGTGGGTTTAGTTGGTGGGTGGACAATCCCACAAAGAAAAGTAGGAAGGACAGAAGGAAACAAAACAACAAGGGCTTTTAGTATTGGAGCAAGGAGCTGGGCCCAACTTCTTGCTTTCCATTGGGTTGTAAGTCCCTCCATGATATCAAATATCTTGGGGACACTGGACTATGTTTTCTTCCCCCATTTGTGCAGGTGGGTCTCTCACAAAACCCCCGTTCACCCTTTCTCGTTTGGGGGGGGGGGAGGGTGTCTGTCTCCTCTTAAACCCACGTTCTCGATGCGCATGTATCACATCTAATGAAGACTTTCACATACTTCACTCTCTAGCCACTCTGGTCTTATTCCGAGTTGTGGTCAGCATCAATTGTCAATCTAATTCACTTTCACTTTATCCTGGCCATGGTAATGGATCAATCAGAAAATCAGATACCTACCCAATTTGATCAACTGCAACAGGACAAATGGCTGCATAGTCAGCCAACTTGATAAATCCAATCAGGAAATTACAAATCTACATACAAATGTGGTGTGAGTGTATGGTCTAGGATTTACAGGCCATATAAGTGGGAACTCCATGCAAGTGTATAAACCCCCACACACATTTGAATAACTGGAAGTGTATACAATATGTAAGT
>Ga0116230_10001243_pt1 | contig 23856 bp, 18 predicted proteins | sample S1TSphfallax_3_FD_88678 | JGI IMG/M metagenome (GOLD analysis project Ga0116230, IMG submission 88678) | Host-associated microbial communities from peat moss isolated from Minnesota, USA - S1T2_Fd - Sphagnum fallax MG | ecosystem: Host-associated > Plants > Peat moss > Unclassified | place... | reverse complement strand
GATGGATCACCAGCGCCGTGTTGTAGACCCGGCCGGCATGCCGCAGCGGCGCGCCCACCACCAGAACCGGCAGCAGGTCCACGCTTGCCGCCAGAATCGTCGCGACCGCCCGCTCCACCGCGTCCAGCAAGGCGTCCTGCAACAACAGGTCCTCGATCGAATAGCCGGACAGCGCCAGCTCCGGAAACACCGCCAGCCCGACCCCTTGCGTGGCGAGGTCCCGCGCCATCGCCAGCACCGCCTCGGCGTTGCGCGCCGGGTCGGCAAGCGTGGTGCGGATGCTGCAAGCCGCGGCCCGGACAAATCCCTGGACGTAGAGGGCATAAAAATTCATGCCCGTTTCTATGGCACAATCCCTTGCGTTGGAAGGCAAGCCCAAAGCGACGCATCCTGGTTAACCCAGCTGAAACTTCCCCACGCTAAACTGGCCATCTCTGGAGGCTGAAATGGCAGGCGGGATCACCGATTCACTGGAAGATCGCAACAGCGATACGGCTGAATTCTGGAATCGGGAGTTTGCCGGCGCGCCGGCCACCGCAAACGCCGCCGATTCGCCTCTGTACCGCTGTTTCCGGGAAATGATCGGGGATGTGAATGGGCGGGACGTGCTGGAAATCGGCTGCGGGCGCGGCGATGAAACGGTGGCGCTGGCCGCCGCCGGGGCGCGGCTGCTATCGGTGGACATTTCCGCGGTCGCCGTGGAGCGCGCGCGCGAAAGGCTGGGTCAGGCCGGGCTGACCGCCGAGCTGCGGGTGATGGACGCCTTCGCGCTGCCATCCCTGGACCGGCGGTTTGACCTGATCGTAGGCCAGTTCATCCTGCACCGTCTTGAACCGTTCGACGAGTTCAGCGCCATTCTCGCCGCTCGCCTGAAACCAGGCGGCCGCATCGTGTTCCTTGAGAACAACGCCGCCAACCCGCTGTTGCTGTTCGCCCGCAACCACCTGGCCGGCCGTTTTTTCATCCCGAAATATGGAGATGCGCTGGGACACCCGTTCACGGCGGCGGAGGTGGCGTCACTGCGCCGTAACTTTGCCGCCGTGGTCTGCCAATACCCGATGCTGGTCTGCTTCCGAAAGCTCAACAGCTACCTGTTTCGCAACAAGCGGATCTTCCGGCCGATCACCGACTTCACCGCGCGGCTGGATGACGCGCTTTGGCGCGCCGTGCCCGGCATGAGGCCCTGGAGCTATAATCAGGTCATCTGCGCGGCCGGCCCGGTGCGCCCAGCCTGAAATCGACAGAACCGAATGGACTCGCTGGCCGACCACCGCTTCGCTCAATCCCCCGCCCTGCAGCCGCGCCGCGTCGCCATCGTGCATGACTGGCTGGTCACTTTCGGCGGCGCCGAGCGCGTGCTGCGCGAATTGCTGGCGATCCATCCGGAGGCCGATCTGTTCGCGGTGGTGGATTTTCTGGCACCCGAAGACCGCGCCAAATTATTCGGCCGGCAGGCCGGCACCAGCTTCATCCAGCGTCTGCCAGGGGCAAAAAGGCATTACCGTCGCTATCTGCCGCTGATGCCGCTGGCGATCGAGCAGATTGACCTCTCCGGCTATGACCTGGTGATCTCCAGCAGCCACGCGGTCGCCAAGGGCGTCATTACCGGCCCGGATCAGCTGCATGTCTGCTACTGCCACACGCCGATCCGCTACGCCTGGGACCTGCAGCACCAGATGCTGCGTGAGTCCGGCCTGCAACGCGGCGCTGCCTCTGCCTTCGCCAGGACGGTGCTGCATTATATGCGACTCTGGGACGTCCGCACCGCCGCCGGCGTGGACCAGTTCATCGCCAATTCCGGCTACATCGCCCGCCGCGTCCGCAAAATCTATGGCCGTGGCGCCACGGTCATCCACCCGCCGGTTGACTTGCAGGCCTTCACGCCCGGCGGCGTCCGCGACGAATTTTATCTCGCCGCCTCCCGCATGGTGCCATACAAGCGGCTGGATCTGATCGTGCGGACCTTCGCCGCCTTGCCGGACCGGCGACTGGTGGTGATCGGGGATGGTCCGGATTTCGCAAAAATCCGGGCGCTGGCCGGCCCCAACGTCACACTGCTCGGCTATCAGAGCGACTCCGTTCTACGCGACCATCTGCGGCGCGCGCGCGCGTTTATTTTCGCGGCCGAAGAGGATTTCGGAATCCTGCCGCTGGAGGCCCAGGCCTGCGGCACGCCGGTGATCGCCTATGGCAAAGGCGGCGCGCTGGAAACCGTGCTCGGCGCGAGCAACACCACCGGCTTGCCGCCCACCGGCGTGTTCTTTGACGCGCAGACCGAGCCGTCACTGCGTGCCGCGATCGAAACCTTCGAGGCGGCCTGCATCAGCCCGGACGCCTGCCGTCGTTGGGCCGAGCGATTCAGCGTATCCGCCTTCCGCGCCGCCTGGCTCGCCGCCATCGGCGCCGCCGGTGCCGGGCAAACCCGCATCGCGGCGTAAGCCACGCCCAACCGCGTCATGCTCGCGCCGCCTGAACGCCCGCGAAAGCGGCCGCGCGCAGCGACCGGTCGATCTCCGCCACACAGGCCTCCACGGTAAACACATGCCGCGCCCGCCGCCGGCCCGCCGCCGCCACCTTATCCGCCGTCGCCGGATCGTCCAGCACCGTCCGCAGCGCCGCCGCCAGCGCCGCGGCGTCTCCCGGTGCCACCAGCCAGCCGGTCTCGCCGTGTCGCAGAATCTCCTCCACCCCGCCCGCGCCACTCGCCACCACCGGCCGCCCCGCCAGCATCCCTTCCACCACCACCCGCCCGAACGGCTCTGGCGCGGTGGACGCATGCACCACCACGTCCATCGCTTGCATCAGCGCCGGAACATCGTCCCGAAAGCCGAGCCAATGCAGCCGCGCGCCCAGTCCCAGACCCTCCGCCTGGCCGCGCAATGCCCCTGCGAACTCATCCTCGCCGAACAAAGCCGCGCCGACGATCACGCCGATCACCCCCGGCAGCCGCGCCAGCGCGTCGATGAACACGGTCTGGCCCTTCCACGCGCATAGCCGCCCGAACACGCCGACCAGCTTCGCTTCGGCCGCCCCTAGCTCGCTGCGCAGCCGCGCCACCTCGTCCGTCGTCACCTCGTCGAATTTTTGTGCCGCGATCCCGGGATAGGCCACCGCCACCCGCGCCGGATCGCCACCGGCGAGCACGAAGGCCCGTCCGGTCGCGGCCGAATTCGCGATCACCCGCGTTGCGTAACGATTGGCCAGACCAACCGCGAGTCCGCGCAAGGCGGCAGAGAAATGCGCCGCGTCCAGCACGTCGCGCAACCGCCACACCACGGGCAGGCCGGTCAGCGCCGCCGCCAACGCCGCCACCACGAAGGCTTTCTGGGCGTTGGCGTAAATGACGTCATGGTCGGCGGCCCGCGCCGCCACGGCGGTAACCAGCCGGCTCAGGCCCGGCACGGCGCCGAGCGCCGCCAGAACGCCGGCATCCTTGCGCACGCCCAAGATGTCCGCCTCCAACGCCACGACCTCTACCGCGACACCGGCGCCGGCAAACATCTCCCGCAGCGGCCCGTCCTTGAACAACAGCACCGACCCCTCATGCGGCAGCCGCGTGACCTCGGTGAACAGCGATAATTCCGCTCCGCCCAGCTCCGCCGTCTGATCGAGATACAGGATTTTCACGTCACCTGCCGGTAAACGGCGGCGGTCCAGGCGGCGACATGCCGCCAGTCGAACCGCCGCGCCGCATAGTTCCGGCACACAGCCGAATTCGGCAACGCCAGCCGCCCCAGCAACGCCGCCGTCACCGCCGCCGCGATCGGCGCGGCCCCGGTGCCGTCCATGACCAGATCCATGCTCAGGTCCCGCACCACCTCCGGCAGACCACCCACGGGTGTGACCAGGCACGGCGTGCCCGCCGCCAGCGATTCCGCCGCGATCAGCCCGAACCCCTCCAGCGCGCTACTCGGCACCACGGACAGATCGGCGGCGCGGTAGAACGCGGGCAGATCATCATCCGGAACGAATCCAACCAGCCTGACATGCCGCTCCAGCCCGCCGGCCGCGATCCGCGCGGCCAGGGCCGTGTGCAGAGCGCCCCGCCCCCCGATGACCAGCAGCACGTCCGGGACCCGCCGTTTGATGATGGCGATGGCGTCGATCAGCGTCTCCAGACCCATGCGCGGCACCAGCCGCCGCACCGCCGCCAGGATCGGACGGTCCCGGGGCCATCCCAGCCGGTCCCGCGCCGCCTTGACCGTTCCCGCCGCCGCGAACCGCGCGGCGTCGATCCCGCCCGGGACCACGTGGATGCGTTCGCGGTCAAAATCATGCCGCCGCGCGAACAGTTCGGCAAACGCCTCGGAGAGCACGATCACCTGCGCCGCGCGGGCAAACACCCGGTCCTCGATCAGCCGTTTCACCATCCGCCGCGGCGCGATGTCGCCCTCGACCGCGCCTTCATCCGCCCAGGGTCCATGAAAATGGCAGACCAGTTGTGCCGCCCCCAGGCCGCCCAGAACCGGCAGCGTGTATAAGGGAAAATGCGAAACGATCAGGCCAGGCGCGTGGGCCGCCAGACTTTGCCGGAACGCCTGGCGCATCGCCAGCAGCCGCCGCGGCAGCGGCGCGTTTGCCGGCGCGAACGCGCGCACCAGCCCGCCTGTCTCCGCCGCGGCCCGCGCCGACCCCGCCACCAGCCCGGCGAACCCGACCCCGGCGTCCGGCAACGCGCGCGACAATCCGTAAAACATTCGATCGAGCCCGCCCGCGCGCTCCGGAAACCAATGCATCCCGATCTGCAATGACATTGGCCGGTCGGACATGCTCAAGCACCGGCAATCTCATCCAGCATGTCGCCGATGAACGCGGCGGCACGCCGGATTTGCGCATCCCTCTCGAAGATCGCCGAAAGCGGGCGCCGGCGCGCCGCCGCCTGCGCCGGCGTCAGCGTGTCCATCAGCCGCGCCAGCGCCGTGATAAACGTCTCGGACCAGGGCGCCGCCCCCGGCAAGCGCCACAGATCACCGTCATCCAGGTCGTAGGCGAGCGGGATCTGGTTGGTCACGTAAGGTAGTCCGGCCTGACGGTATTCGGCGAGCTTGGTGGTGAAGCGGAAGCTCCCCACTTTGTTGACGCTCTGCGGCAGCGTGCCGACATCCATCGCCGCTAGATAAAACGGGATTTCCGAGCGCGCCACGCGGCCGGTGAGAAACACCGTCCGATTCAGCGACTCGCCGGCGCCGGCGCGCAGAAAATCCGCCCCCGTGCCATCGCCCACAATCAGGACATGGGCTGGATTTTGACATCGGGCCGCCGCGCGCACCAGCTCCATGCCGTAGCAATAGCGGTAGCGCCGCGACCAGTTGAGCGCGCCGGCGATGCCGAACACCACCGCATCATCCGGTATGCCGAAACCGCGCCGGATTTCTGACCGCCTTGCCGCCAATTCCTCCGGGTCTGGCGCGAACGGCGCCCAGCCCGGCACGGTGATCGCGCGCCTGGCCCCCAGCGTCAGCGCCCGCCCGGCCAGATAAGGCGTCCAGCCTATAAAGCCGCGGCAACAACGATACAGCAGCCGTTCATACAGCCCGAAAATCGGCGCGCCCAGCGGGAACCGCGCCGTGAGATACGGCGCCACCGCATCGCCACTGCCGAGCACGAACGGGCGGCGGAACAGGATGCTGCCGATGATCGCGGCGCAACCGACCGCGACTCCGGTACCCTCCAGCACGAACAGATCGAACCCGCCGCGCCGCAGACGGCGCAGGCAGCCGAAAAAACTTCGCAACCGCGCCGTTTTGTCGATCTTAAGCACTTCGGTCTCGAACGACGACAACAAGGCGAGCAGCCGCGCCTCATCCCCGCCGCCGCTCCCTTGCGCCGCGCAGGCGAGAATGCGTCGCTTGGTTGCCCACGTCCCGACATCGGCGCGTTGATCCGCCAGCGCTTCAGGCATCGGCGCGCTTCCGCCACGGAACAATCCGCAGATGATCGCGGATGAGGAGCGCCGTATTATCAAGGCTCATCTGTGTCATCTGCGGAGCGTCCTTGGCGATGGGAGACTGAATTTCGAACGTTAGAAAACCGAATGATATCAAAATAAATAACGCTGTTCCGAAGGTGATCTATGCATGGCGGCGACTGGCCGTTTTTTCCGCGAATCTGGCGATCGCCTGCTGATAATGCGCGATATGCTCGGCCAGCACCTGTTGTTCGGAGAATTCCGCGGCGCGGCGCTGACCCGCCACCTCGTACGCCCGCCGCAACCCTTCATTTTCGGCCAAGGCGACGATTTTCGCGGCGAACTCCTCATCCTTGACGATGCAGCCATATCGCCCGTGCGCCAGCAGATGATCGGCGCCGGAATTTTCCGTGGTGATGATGGCGGTGCCGCTGCGCATCGCCTCCAGATAGGGGATCCCGAACCCCTCATACGTGCTCGCCGACAGGAGCGCCCAGGATTCCCGCAATATCTTCGCCAGCGCCGCATCGCTCGGCCGCCCCAGGTCGACGATCGCATCGGATACCGGCACATGGTCGCAGGCCATGTATAATTTCGCATCCGGCAGCCTGGGTAACACGCCGTTGGTAAAGCGCTCGGCCACGAACTGCCCGCGCTTGCGCCCCGCCCAGGTGCCGATGAACACAAAGCTCGGCCGCGCGGTCTTTTCGCCAGGATGGAAGCTGGCCTCCGGCACCAGCAGTTTCGCGGTGCCGTCGGTCCGGTAAATCTCATTGGTCTGTTCACTCACGCCCAGCGCCACATCCGCGAGCCGCCGCGCCAGATGCTCCAGCGGATAAATCAGATATTGCGAAAGCCGGCGGCCGCGAGAGGTAGCGGTCCGCGCTTCCAGCAAGGCCGAGCCGTGAAAGGTGCGGACCGACGCGCAGCCGCGAAACAAACAGGCCCAGTCGCTGCCGTGGAAATGGATCACGTCGTAATCCTTGAACCGCACGAAGTTGAGCAGCACGGGCATCACCAGCAGCAGGAAAATCCGGCGCCGGCACAGGCCGGAAAGACGCGCGAACACGCGCCGGTGCCGGTAGCGCGCATCACGGGGCCGGTCCGACAGGCTGATCACCTCGACATCGAAACCGGCATCCGCGAGTCCGCATCCCAGCCGGTGCACGAACAGTTCAACACCGCCGGGTTTGCGATCCGCGACCGGAAGTGTCGCATGAAAAATGCCGATCCTGCCGATCTCGGCGCGGCGCGCCGTTTCGCATGCCGCCTCGCGCAGCGGCGCCGCCTCCCGAACGTTCGGCCGCATCGCGGCGCTCACGCCTTGGGCCCCAATGCGATCCCCAGCGATACCCAGGTGATCACCCCCAGCACGCCGGCAAACATCGGCGCCGCGGCGTTCAGGGCGATCATGGTCAGAAACATGCCCGCGGCGGCGATTCTGATATTGTCGTCGCGCCGCAACGCGGCAGCCAATGCCCGCAACATCAAGACGATCAGCGCCCAGCAGAACAATGCGCCGAACACCCAGCCGAACTGATACGGAATTTGCAGAAAGCCGCTGTCAAAACCATTTGTGCTGGTTTCGGCAAGCTTGGTCCCCGCCCCATTCCCGCCGAACCCGATCCCGATCGGCTCGGAAAACGCGGAGGCGGTGAAATTCTGGTACAGATAGGCGCGCGACTGATAACTGCCATCCTGCTGGATGTTGTTGAAGGTCGCGAGGCGCTTGGTGAGCGCCGCCTCCACCGGTGCCACCATGAGCAAAGGTGTCGCCAGCACCGCGACCATCATGCAGGCGATGATCACCCGCAGCTGCAAACGCCCGCGCGCGAACAGCATGATGAACAGCAGCGCCATCGCGCCGCCGCCCCAGGCGGTGCGCACCAGCGACAGTCCCAGCGCCGGCACGCCGACGGCACCGGCAAGATTTCGCATCGCGCCCCGGCTGACCAGCGCGAACACCAGTGACGCCATCAGAACGAACCCATAAGGCCCCGGCGAATTCAGCGTTCCGAACAGACGGACCTGATCGGCCTCGCCCAGTCCCGCCGAGCCGAATTTTGACGCGGTCAGCCAGAATTGATCCCAGGCCGGAAAGTCGTAGAACTGGTACATGCCGTAAAGCGAGACCAGCAGCAGCCCCGGCATCATCGCCCCGATCAGCGCGCGCCGGTTCTCGGCGTGGCGCGGTTCATCGAGCATCAACAGCAGGCCGAACAGCAGCGGCAACAGATTGTTGGCGAAATCGTAGCAGGCGGGCAGCGGCCCGTTGCTGACCGCCCCGATCACGAAGCTGACGGCATAGACCAGAGCGAGCGCCATGAACGGCGCCATCCGGCGGCCCAGCAGCGCGCGCGGCGCGCTGAAGAACGGCGCGACGGCGAGCCCCGTCACCAACAGCGGCGTGATGATGATCGGGCTGACATCGTGATAGACGGACTGATAATCCGCCAGGCGGCGGACCTCCGGCGCGAACAGCCACAGCCACCAGGTGAACGCGAAATAGATCGCGCGGTGATAGCGGAACAGGATCGCCGCGGCGATGCCCGCGCTCACCGGAAACACGAAGTCGGACAGACTGCCGCCATGAACGGCGATCAGCCCGCCGTTCAGCAAGGTAAACCCGATCACCGTGCCGTAGCCGGGAAGCGGGTTGCGTTCGATCACGGATCGCGTCGGCGCGGCCTTGGCGGCATCGTCGTAACTGCAACTGGCACTCATCCCGCGGCCGGATGTCTTTGTTGCCGCCGCGCCGCCTTCGCCCCGGCGCGGGCGGCCCGCCACAGGCTGAAGGCGTAGGCGCCGCGCAGGCAGAGCAGGCCGGCGGCCCAGGCCAGGCCCGGCACCGCTCGGGTGCCGATCGCGGCACTCCAGAGCCGCATCATCAACCGCCGCCATCCATCGCCCACCGCGGCAATCGCCATCTGATAGTTATAGGCCATGTCGAAGCTTGTCTCGGGCCGCGCCAGCCGGTCCCGCGCACGCCCATCCCGCAGGCCGGGAAAATGGTCCACCGCGACCTCCGGGTCGTAAAGCAGCCGCCAGCCGGCGCGCCGCATCGCGAAGCAGATCTGCATGTCGCAATGCACCTGCGCGCCATCCCCGCGCAGACCGGTGGCGAAGCCGATTTCGCGGATCGGCGCGGTCCGGAAAGAAAAATTCACGCCTTTCAGAACATCCACCTCCCGCGCCGGCCCGGCGCCGAGGTGATGATTGCCGGCCACCCGGCCGAACCAGCTGATCCGGCCGACCAGCCGCCGCTGCCCGGTCTCCGTCCGGCCGTCCTGATGCACCCAGTCCCGCCCGCCGACACCGCCCAGGCCCGGATCTGCCGCGAAATGCGCTTCAATCCGCGCCAGCCAGTCCGGCCGCGGCGCCGCGTCATCATCCGTGATCGAGACGATGTCGCTGGTGCAACGCGCCAGGCCCGCGTTCAGCGCATGGACCTGGCCGGGTTGCGTCACCTCGACGACATCCAATGCCATGCAGCCGCGCCAGAGCGACACCACGGCCGCCGTCTCCTCATCCTCCGCCCGCACCACCACCAGCACTTCGTCAGCCTGCCTCGCCTGTTGGCGCACCGCCTCAAGGCAGCGCGCGAGGTCATGCGGCCGGCGGTAGCTCGGGATCATCACGGCGATGCGCATGTCCCGACGTTGCAAGAAAATGATGAATGAAACGATAACTTCGCCGCAGCGACGCCAGCGATGTCCGCAGCCCCGCCAGTCCTTGCCGCTTCCCGCCCGCCGCCAACAGATGCAGGCTCGCCACCGCCAGAAACCACCACGCCTTGACCTTGTTGCGTTCAAGCAACCAATACCGCTTGAACGTCACGTAGAGGCGCGAGGCAGGGACATTGGCCTCATACCCAACGCGGTTCGCGGGCGATGGAAAATGCCGGTTAACCAAATCATCCCGCCAGATGATCGCGGCACCCGCGCCTCTGGCCCGCAGCCAGAAATCCACTTCCTCGCAGCCAAACACCAGTTGCTCATCGAATCCGAGTGCTTTCGCGAGCGCGGCCGGGATCATGGCGCTGTTGATCACGGCGGTATTGAGCGCCTCGCCCGGCCGGTAGGCGCGCCGCTGAAAGCCCAGAAAATTCTGGTCTTGCGGCTTGACTTCCCGGCCATTGTTCAGCTCCGGACCGGTAAAAATCGCTTGCGGCGCGGCGGCGGCGGCGGCCAGCGCATTGCCGATGAAGTCGCCATCCAGAACCGCGTCGTCATCCAGGAACAGCACGTAATCGCCTTGCACCGCGGTCAGCGCCCGGTTGCGGTTCGGCCCGAGCCCCCGCCGCGGACCTTCCAGCCACAACGCGTCCGGAAACTCCCGCGCCACCATCATCCGGGTCAGCCCGTCGCTGCTGTCATCCGAAACGATCACGCGCCGCGCCGGCACGTGCGACGCAAAGACCGACACCAGGCAGCGCCCCAGCTCCAGCGGTCGGTTCCTGGTGCAGACGCAGACATCAACCGTCGCCGTCATGGCGCTCTCCGGCCGCGACCGTCCGGGTTGGTGGCGCGCCAGCGGTGGCGAGTTTCGACCTTGCCGCCCGCGCGATGGCGCGAGGTCCGCCGGCCGGAATCACCGCGCCAAACGCCGCCGGGTACAGCGCCCGGTATGTCAACAACGCGAAGCCCAGCCGCAGCAGCGTCGCCGTCAGCAATGCGACCCCGGTGCCGGCGATGCCATCGCGCGGCACCAGCACCAACAGCAGCGGCACCGCGGCGCCGAATCCGACCGCCTGCTGGATCGCGCCCCGTCCCGGCCTGCCGAACGCCACGAAGCCGGTCGACAACAGGCTGGTGGCGCCGTTGAAAATGCTCTCGACCAGCAGAAACCGGAACACCCCGGCGGAGGCGGCAAATGGCGCGCCATACACCAACCGCAGCAGAAACGGCGCCACCGCCATCAGCGGCAGCGCGGCGACCAGCATGAACGCCGTCAGCCCCAGCGCCGCCCTGATCAGCAGCACCACGCCGGCTGCCGGTCCCAGCGATACCAGCTTCGGAAACAGCACCATGGACGCGGCACCGGCGACAATGCCCAGAACCCGTGAGGCGCTGAGGGCCACGACATAAAACCCCATGTCGCGCGGCGTCAGCAGACCCACCACCAGAATCCGGTCCAGCTGTTCGGAGATCGATCGGAACAGATCGATCAGCCAGGCGCGCAGGCCGTACCCCAGCAGCAAGCGCGCCGATTCGGTGACGCGCCGCAGCCCGACCTTGAACGTTCTGAACGTCCAGCCGCCGTTCAGCCAGACCGCCGGAACGCTCGATGCGATATAGGCGGCGGCCGCGGTCTCCGGCGTCAGCGTCCGGGTCAGCGCCAGCGGCGCCAGCAGCAGGATCGCCACCACGTTCGGCAAGGCCCGGAACTGGTTGAAGCGCCGGAATTCCTGGTCCGCCTGCACCGCGGTCGAGAGCACCACGCCGAGCGATGCCAGCGGCGCCGTCAGCATCGCCCATTGCGCGCCACTCACCACCGCCGGCGGGTAGCCGGCCAGCCAAAATGTCACGCCGTACAGACCGATCACGGTGGCGACGCAGCCGCTGCCCACGCAGATCAGCAGCGCGACACCCAGCAACTCGCCCGCCCGCTCCGGGCTGCGCCGGATCCGGTAGACCAGCGAGATCGGCATGCCGAACGTCAGCAGATAGGCCAGAAACGGCGGCCACATCACGATCGCCGCGAGTTCGCCGCGGCCTTGCGGCCCCAGCAGCCGCGCGGTCAGGATGCCGGTGCAGATATTCAGCCCCTGGATCAACACGCTGGTCGACAAAGTCTGCAGGATCGCGCCGAGGCCGCGGTTGCCGAGCACGGCCCGCTTGCAAACTTCCAAGGCCGCGCCGAGCCGCATCAGAATCGGCCGGAGATTCCGACCGTCATGGTGTGGCCGTCATCGAACAGCATCAGGCCATAATCGGAATGGGGAAACAGCCGGCGCGTCAGATCCGCGGTCAGCCAGCCGAGCAGCCCGCCGGCCACCACGTCGGACGCCCATTGCGGATTTGGCGCCGCCAGCCGGCCCAGCCCCACGGCCACCGGGATCGCATACAGCCAGGGTTGGTGATAAATCTCCGCATAGGGCGTCACCGCCGCGAAGGCGACGGCCGTGTTGCCTGACGGAAACGCCGAGATATGGCCGTTGCCAAGCGCCACGGCCGGGACATTCAGGGTCGACGCACTGGCATCGAACGGCTGGAACACGAACGGGTTGCTGTCCGGCCTCTTCGACCATTGCCGGCCCACCGCGAATTTCAGCGCCGTACTCTCGATCGTCACCGCCACCATCGAGGTGAGGGCGATCGAGGAGGCGTGCGCCAGTTGCGGATCGGCAAGCGGGCTCTGGAACCAGGTGACCGCCGCGAACGCGACCGGCGCCAGCTCCAGAACATCGGCGCCGTGCAGCGCATTCTTGCGCGCGCCATAGTTCAGCTTGGTGTAAACGAACTGATTGGCGCCATGGTCGAACGCGAAGGTAATGCCGGTTGCCGCCAGGCCGATGCCGAGCACGCCGAGATCGCTCTCGTACCAGGCGGTCTCGGCGGGACCGGCCTGCCACGGCGTCCCTGCCGCGTCATGACCATCGCCGATCATGCGATGATCCTCCACCACCGGATCGCCGGTGCCGGCCGGCCAGGCCTGGGCCAGCATGCCCGACGGCGTGTTCAGGGTCTGGGCCGGCGGCGTCGGCGGCACGAAATATTCCGCGCCGGCGGTCTGCGCGCGGCCGCAATTCGGGAACGCCATGCACAGCCCACAGGCCGCGCCGATCAGAGTCGAATTTTTCATATCTGTTCTCCAGCGTTTAAAGGATCAAGAATCGAATTGATCCGGCCGTGGCCCCGCAGGCGCGCCAGACCCGGAACGATGTAGGCGTCGATCTGGGCCGGATGATGAATATCCGTGCCCCAGATCGCGACCTGGCGGCGCGTCGCGAGCCACATGGCGAACCGCCGCGCCGGCTCGCCATGCTGACCGGCCAGCGAGCCGATATCGCCTTGCAGAATCGCGCCGGCGCCGGCAAAACGCGCGAGCCAGGGTTGCGGTGCCGCGGCGATGAAGCGGTAGCGCTCGACATGCGCGATCACTGGGCGGTAGCCGCGCGCGACCAGCGCCGACAGGCAGGCGGTGGCGAACGGCGTCTCCTGGAAATGCGACATTTCCAACAGCACCCAGCGCTGGCCGCCGACTCGCAGCGAAATGAGATCGTTCTGATCAATTAATTGCATCAGATGCTCGTCCGCGAAATATTCGCAGGCGAGGTAGAGCTGAAATGCGATATCCGCGTCCCGCAATGCCGCGGTGAACGCCGCGAAGGCCTGCCGCAGCTGGCGCGATTCATTGTCATACACCGCGTGGCGCAAATGCGGCGTGAGCACGGCGCCGGAGAAGCCCAGCGCGCGCAGGCCGGCGATGGTGACCGCCGCCTGCGCGAAATCCTTGACGCCATCATCGACGGCGGGAAGCAAATGGCTGTGAAAGTCGAGGCCAAGTGCGCCAGCCCGTCCATTCGCCAGGGTGCCCGAAGGTCGGAATTGCGGTTCGGCCATGGCATCAGCCCCGCAACAACCAGCTGATCAGACGCCGCAGCCGGCGCCGCATCGAGGGCGACTCGTCGGGCCCGTAGCTGTAGATATATTCGTAGATGTAGCCATACCCGTAGCCATAGCCATAGGCGCTACCGACCACGCCGTTGATGATCATGCCGTGCCGGCGATCCAGGGTGGACAGCGTCTCGTTATGCACGGCAACCGAGCGTTTGCGCGTCTTGTCGACGTAGATCAGCGACATGATCAGATCGGCATGCCGCCCCAACGACATCGTATCCGCCACCGCCGGCAGCGGCGGACAATCCACGATCACATAGTCGAAATTCTGCCGCAGGCCTTCGAAAATCGTTCCAAGCGAACTCTCGTTGAGCAGTTCGGACGGATTGGGCGGGAACACGCCGGCGGTCAGCGCCTGGAACCGCTGCTCCGGCACCGTCTGTAATGGCGCCGGCGCGCTGCCGATGAGCCACTCCGTCAAACCCGGCGCTTGATTGATTTTCAACACCTCATGCACGCGGCCGCGATGCAGGTCGGCATCGACCAGCACGACGCGCTGTCCATCATCCGCCAGCACCTTCGCCAGATTTGAAGAAATGGTCGTCTTGCCATCCGCGTTGGAAGGCGAGGTGACGAGGATCACTTTCTGCCGGTTCGCCGATGCTGACTGATAAATATTACTGCGCAGCAGACGGAAGGCTTCAATGAACGGGCTCTTCGTCTGCGTCGCGAAGACTGAGGCATTGGCTTCGCCGCGGGGCCGCGCCGGAATCAGCGCGTAGACCGGCAACGGCACCGCGCGGCGGATATCGTCATCGCTGTGGAACCGGCCGGACATCGCGCGGGCCGCGAGCACCAGCCCGATACCCGCGCACAGGCCGAGAAATATGCCGGCGGCAACCGTTTGCCCCGCCTTCGGCTTGGTGGCGGAAAGCGGAATTTCCGCCGGCGAAACAATCCGCGTATCCACGATGGTGGCGGCCTTGGAGACCTCCGCCTCCTCCTCTTTCTGCATCAGCAGCACGTAGAGCTGCCCGAACACGTCGCTCGATCGGGTCAGCGCGATCACCTGCAGCGCTTCCGCCGGCATTGCCCGCAGCTCGGCCTCGTAGCCCGCGATCAAGTGGTCGATATTGGCGAGGCCGCGGGATGCCTGCGCCTCGTCGTTGGTCACCACGCTGCGGATCGCGCCTTCCAGATTCGCGACCGTCGCCGCCGCCACCTGCACCTGCTGCGCTGCCGGCGTGAACTGTACCCGCAAGGCCTGGAGCTGAACCTCGGCGGTGGCCAGATTGCCCGCCAGCTGGTTCAGCAGCGGATCGCCGGTCTGCGAGACCAGATACGGGTTGAGTCCGGCATCGCCCGGCGCTGACAGTGAACTCGCCAATTCCTGCAGCGCCTCCAGCTGCAGCTGCAGCGTGGTCTCCTGCACGTGGTATTGCGACAAGGTGGTGATCACCGCCTGCGCGTTGGCCGGTACGTCGACGATGCCGGTCTTCGACTGATACGCCGCGAGGCTCTGATCCGCCAGCGCCAGCGAGGCGCGGATCTTCTGCAGCTGGCCGGCCACGAACGTTTCGGTGGCGGACGCCGATCCGGTCTTCCAGGATAGCTGCGTCGCGATGAAATCCCGCATCAGCTGGTTGACGAAATCGCGTCCGACATAGGGATTCGCGCAGTTGAAGGCGATATTGGCGATCTGGGTCGGCGTGCCGCTGGTGCCGCCGGCCTCGACCACCAGCGGTCCGTGCAAGAGCCGGCTGGCGACCGCTTCCGCCGGCGTGATCGACAAGATGTAGCGGCTGCCGGGGGCCGGCACGTCGCCGGGCAGCGCCGGCACGATCATGAAGGCGAGCCCTGGACCGGCCGCCTGCTGATTCAGCGCGCCGGTCAACAACGGCCGCGGCGCCGCCATCCATCCGCTGGTGGTCACGACCTGGTAGCGGCCACCCTGGCCGAACACCAGGCCATAGGTGGCGCCGCCCTCGCCCGGATCGGCGAACGTCGCGTCCAGCACCTTCAGCTGGCCGGGCTCCGGGGCGAACGCGTCGACCGCGTCTTCGAAATGGAAGTGCCAGCGCCAGTACAGCAAGTCCTGCGCCGCCACCGGCCGCGCGGTCGCGTTCAGGCCGGTCTCCAGGATCACCTGCTCCAATAGGGCCCGCGCCTGGATCAGCTCGATCTGTGTTTCGACATCGCTCGCAACCTGAAAATCCGACAGGAAGTCGAGCGCCGCGGCCGCCTGCGAGGTTTCGCTGCTGGTCTGCGTCGCCCCCAGATACACCGACCCGGTGACCTGGAACTGTGGTGACGCGAACAGCACACTGTAAATCGCGATCCCGGTCACGATCACCACGATCGTGGTGATCCGGCGCCACCGCCTGGCCAGCGTGCGGCCGATTTCGGCAAGGTCGATGTCGTCGTTGCCGAATGATGATTGCGACGATGATTGCAGAGGCGGCAATTTTTTACTCCGATCTCAGCGTCGCAGATACTTGATGTCGACGAACGGGCTGAGGCCGGCCGAAACGGTCTGCAGCGAAGGCAGCAGTTGCGCGATCACCTGGTTCCAGGTGGCAACCGGGGTCGGCGGCACGAACAGAATGTCGCCGGGCCGCAACGCGAAATCCGGCGCGTTTCCGGTCATGATCAGCATGGCGTTGACCACCAGAAATTCCGCCGTGCGCCCGCGCGACCGGATGATGTGGATGTCCGTGAGCCGGGCCGCGGTATAATCCGGCAGATCGAGCCCCGCGCTCGCCAGCGCCTGCAGCAGCGACAGGCCGCTCGGCGTGAACGGCACGCCGCCCGGCCGACCGACCGCGCCGAACACGTAGGCGGCTTCGTTGGAGGCGGTCGGGATCACGATCGCGTCGCCCGAGGCGAGCGGAATGTTCTGGCTGAGATCGCCATCCAGCAGCAGCGCATCGAGATCGACCGGCAGCTTCGTGCCGCCATCGGCCACATAGGCCTGATACAGATCCGCCCGCGGAATATCCACGCTCCCGCCCAGCGCCAGCGCGTCCAGCAGGGTCATCGGATGGATCGGGTATTTCACGCCGGGCGAGGCAAACGCGCCGAGCAGATAGTAACGCAGGCTGTTCGCCTGCACCAACTGCACCGCGACCCTTGGCGCCTGCACAAAGGTTGCATAGGCGGCGGTCAGCTTCGCCTGGGCCTGCGGCAAGGTCAGGCCATCCAGGTTGATGGCGCCCAGCAGCGGCAGTTCGACCGTGCCGTCACTGGTGACCAGCGCATCCGGTCCGCCATTGGTGCTCGGCACGTTCAGTTCCGGGTGCAGATACACGGTGATCGCGATCACGTCGTCCGGACCGAGCCGGTATGGCGCGCCGGCGGCCGGCGGCGGCACATCGAGATCATCCGCCGGCAGCGACTCCATCCGCGCGGAGATCACCGCCGAGGCGCCCGGACCGGATGGTGCCGCGGCCGCCGGGGCCGGTAATGACGTCGCCACGATCGCCGCCGGCGTCGGCGCCGATGGGGCGGGCGCGCAGCCGGAAAGGCCGGCCGCCAAAGCCAGGCCCAGCACGCCGAACGTCATGTCTTCGCGGATTTGGCGACGCGGATAATTCGTTGCCGAACAAGATCGTGGAATCATCTGACGGCCGGACCCCTGCAATAATCGGATCGACAAAGCAGAGCGTGAAATCTCCCGACCCACCTTCGCGTTCACCGAAACCGGTTTGCTTCTGCCAGCAAATCATTAAGTTTTTGCTTCGAAACACGCGACCACGACAAATTTCCATTTTTGAACCTTGCCGGACGCGCAACATCATGAATCGGACCACAACACGCCGCGCACCCGTTCCGGCATTCCGCCACGGCGATAACGATGTTAAATCAGAACGAAAATGCTACACCGCGTTTCGGCCGGCGAGGCAGGCCAGCACCGTACGGACCAGAATCACCAGGTCGAGCATCAGCGACCAGTTGTCGATGTAGAAGATATCGTGCTCCACGCGGCGTTCGATCGCATCCAGGCTGTCCGCCGGTCCGCGCCAGCCGTTCACCTGCGCCCAGCCGGTCATGCCCGGCTTCACCCGGTGCCGCGCGGCGTAGGCATTCACCGCCTCGAATACCGAGCGGCCGTCCACGCTCTGGGTGGTCATATGCGGCCGGGGGCCGACCAGCGACATGTCGCCCATCAGCACGTTGAACAATTGCGGCAGCTCGTCCAGGCTGGTTCGCCGCAGCAGCCGGCCGAACGCGAAGACGCGCGGATCGCCGCGCCGCGTCGTCACCAATTCCGCGCCATGATCCGGCCGCATCGTGCGGAATTTCAAGATGGTGAATACCCGGTTCTTATAGCCGACCCGTTGCTGCCGGAAGAAAATCGGTCCCGGGCTGCTGATCGCGATTCCGGCCGCGCAAAACAGCAGCACGGGCGCCAGCACCAGCAGCAGCACCGCCGCCAGCAACCGGTCCATCGCGCCTTTCAGGAACAACTCAAATTCCGGAATCGGCTGGTCCGCCACCGCGATCAGCTGCACGCCGGGCAGTTCCGTGCGCGGCAGCCGGATCGGGCTGACCCGCTCCAGCCCGATCGCCCCCGGCAGCAGCCGCACGTTCAAGGGCTGCTGGCGCAGTTGCCCGATCACCGCGGCGACCCGCTCGGTTGCCGTGATCGGCAGGGTGATCACCACCAGATCCACCACGTGGCCGCGCGCGTAGTCCAGCAAATCCTGGATGCCGCCGACCCGTTCGAACCCGGCCCGGCCAGGGTCATCTTCCGGCCGCCGTTCGTCGAACACGCCGACCACGCGGATGCCGCATTGATTGCGCCGCAGCCGCGCCATCAGTTGCCGCGCCAGCTCGTTGGCGCCGACCAGCGCGACGGTCCGGGTGCTGTAGCCCCGCCTGACCAGCGCGCTGACCAGCCTGCGCACCGCCCAGCGCTCCAGATAGATCGCGCAGATGCCCCCGAGATAGAACTTCACGAACCACGACCGCGAAAACGCGTCCTGTTCGCGCAACAAGGCGGTCAGCGTGCCGACCATCAGGAACACCAGGGTCCAGCGCAGAAACAGCGCCTTCACCAGCCGCGGCGGGTCGAACAGCAGATCCAGCTCGTACAGATCGGCCTGCATGAAGCACAGGCAGCAGGCGATCGCGACGGTCAGCGAGCCGACCAGATAGCGCTCGGGGAAGGTGGCACCGGCGGCGCCGTTGCTGGCATAGGCGCCAAGCGAGACCGCGATGATCGCGAACAGGTCCAGACCTTGGGCAATCAGGCGCAGCCGCCAGCCCCAGGAGATACGGAGCGCGCCGCGGCGCCAGTCGGCCCGCCCCTCGGCGTCGCCAAACCATGAGTCGCCGGCATCGGTGGCCGCGGGCGTTGGCGCAAAGACAGCGGTGTTCTGGTCCATCACGGTCGGCAGCGACGCGATGACGCGTGTTCGGACGGCCGCGGGCGAACTGCCCCATGCCCGCCGTCGCGGTCGTCCCGGCTCCCTGCCACATCCTCCTTCCCGTCGATCATCGCCGGCGATTAGGAATCGGATTGGATAAGGTTCGATTAATCGTGAACGGTTCATTCGATCCGCCGCCGCCAGCCGCCCGGCGGCGTTCACGCAGTCTTGACTGACCCTTCCGGTTCTCGGCTGATATGAAGATTCGGTCAGGAGATCAGCATCATTATGGGGACCGCGCAGGTCAGCGCCTTGGAACGTTACAGTCAACGGATGGGCCGTCTGGTGGAACGCCACCTCGCCGAGGCGGCGCTGGTGGCGGCGCGCCAGGAAGCCGAGCGCGAGGCCCGCGAGGCGAATCGCGCCCGCGTCGAGGTCGAAGCGGCGACGGCGGCTCTGCTCGATGAAATGGCGGTCCGCCAGCGGGTCCAGTCGCGGCTTGCCCATCTCGCCTGTCACGATCCGCTGACCGGTCTGCCCAATCGCACTTTGTTCAACGATCGGCTGGCCGGCGAAATGCGCGAGGCGGAGCGCCGCGGCCGCCGCCTGGCCCTGCTCTACATCGACCTCGACAATTTCAAGGACGTCAATGACACGCTCGGCCACGCCACCGGGGATGGCCTGCTGCGGCACGTCGCGGCCCGGATCGAGGCCGCCTTGCGCGGCGGCGAAACGGTCGCCCGCATCGGCGGCGACGAATTCGCGCTCCTGCAGGTGGACCCGGAAGACAATGCCGGCGCTGGCGAGCTCGGCGAACGCGTGATCGCGGCGATGTCACAACCCTTCGAGGTCGACGGCCGGGCGATCTTCGTCGGCGCCTCGATCGGCATCACGTTATACCCCGATGACGCCGCCACGCTGGAATTGCTGCACCGCAACGCCGACCTCGCGATGTATCGCGCGAAGAGCGACGGCCGCAACCGGTGTCATTTCTTCGACGAAACGCTCAACCGTGAGGTGCATCGCCGCGCGGCACTTGAACAGTCGCTGCGCGAGCCGGCATTGCTGAGCCAGCTGGAAATCCACTACCAGCCGCAGATCGACCTGCGCGACGGTCGCATCGCCGGCGTGGAGGCGCTGCTGCGCTGGCAGCATCCGGAACACGGCTTGGTCTCGCCGCAGGAATTCATCCCGGTGGCGGAGCGCTCCGGCCTGATCCTGGAGATCGGTGCCTGGGTCTTGCGCGAGAGCTGCCGGCAGGCGATGCAATGGCGTGCCGCCGGGCTGCCGCCGCTGACCATGTCGGTCAACGTCTCGGCCATCCAGTTCCGGGTCGGCAACATCCCGGCCTTGGTCGCCGGCATCCTGCAAGAGACCGGCCTGCCCGGCCCCGCGCTCGAGCTGGAAATCACCGAAACCGGCATCATGCACGACACCCATGTGGCGATGGAGACCCTGCTGGCGATCCACGCGCTGGGCGTGGCGCTCGCGATCGACGATTTCGGCACCGGCTACTCCTCGCTCAGCTATCTGCGCCGGGTGCCGGTGGACCGCATCAAGATCGACCGCAGCTTCATCAATGACGTCACCACCAGCGAGGATGCCGCCGTGATCGCCGCCACCATCGTCAGACTCGCGCACAGCCTGCGGTTGGAAGTGGTGGCGGAGGGCGTGGAAACGGCGGCGCAGGATGCCTTCATCCGCCGCACCGGCTGCCGCTACGGCCAGGGCTTTCATTACGCCGAGCCGATGCCCGCGGCGGCGATCGCCGACCTGCTCGGACAGCCGCGTCTGGCCCGTCTGGCATGAACGAGCTGGCGCCCCCCGCCCCGGAACGGGCGATCATGATGACCCATAACAGCGGCATCCGCGCCGGCCGCGTGGTCTCCACCGCGCGCGCCCAGGTGGTCATGCTGCTGGACCGCGCCGTCACCACCCTGGACACCGTGCAGATGGGCAGCCTGGTCCGGGTCCGCAGTCCGCACGCGACCGTATATGGGATCATCGACGGGCTGAGCACGCCGATGCCGCTGCAGCCGCAGCCCGGCGAGCCGCCGGCCGACGCCCAGGAGTTGAAGATCGCCGAGATCGGCCTGCTCGGCGAAGTGCCCGACGAGGAATGCGCCGGCGGCGCGTTTCGCCGCGGCGTCACCAAGCTGCCGTCGCTGGACGCGATCGTCTATCTGGCCAATGAGGATGACACCGCGATCGTCTACGCCTTGCAGAAGCGCCAGGCGGTCTCGATTGGCGCGGTCTACCAGGACCCGCGCGTGCCGGCGCGCATCAGCGTGGATGACATGCTGTGCAAGCACTTCGCCATGCTCGGCACCACCGGCACCGGCAAATCCTGCGCGCTGACCCTGGTGCTGAAACGGATCCTGGAGCAGCGCCCGAACGGCCATGTCCTGCTGCTGGACCCGCACGGCGAATACGGCCGCGCCTTCGGCGACCGCGCCGAGCATCTGACCGTGGAGACCTTCCGGCTGCCCTACTGGCTGTGCACGTTCGACGAACTGACCGAGGTGGTGTTCGGCCGCGAGAAGCAGGACATGACCCTGGAAATCATGTATCTGCGCGAGCTGGTGCTGGCCGCGAAAATGAATTTCTTCGGCGCCGCCCGGGATTCCGCCTGGATCACGGTGGATACGCCGGTGCCCTATGCGATGGGCGATCTGAACCGCAGCATCGACCAGGCGATCGGTTCGCTGGAGAACCGCAACAACCTGCCGCCCTATCTGCGGATCAAGAACCGCATCAACGCGCTGCAATCCGACCGCCGCTACGACTTCATGTTCGATACCGGCTTCGTGGTGCGGGATGATTTCGCCGCCGTGCTCGGCCGGCTGTTCCGGGTTCCCGCGAACGGCAAGCCGCTCGCCATCCTTGACCTCGCCAGCGTGCCCTCCGAGGTGCTGAACGTCGTGGTCGCGGTGGTCTGTCGCCTCGCCTTTGACTTTGCCATGTCGGCCGGCCAGACCATGCCGCTGCTGCTGGTCTGCGAGGAGGCGCACCGCTACGCCCCGCAGGATACCGCGCTCGGCTTCGAACCGGCGAAACGCGCGCTCTCGCGGATCGCCAAGGAGGGCCGCAAATACGGTATCAGCCTCGGCGTGATAAGCCAGCGGCCGTCCGAACTCGCCTCCACCATCCTGTCGCAATGCAACACGGTGTTCGCGTTCCGGATGTCCAACGAGCGCGACCAGGAGATCATCAAGGCGACGCTCGCCGAAGCCTCCGATGCGATGTTCTCCGTGCTGCCCTATCTCGGCGGCTCGGAGGCGATCGCGGTGGGGGAGGGCGTGCCGGTGCCGATGCGTCTGCGTTTTGACGTGCTGCCGGAGGGCGAACGTCCGCAAAGCCGGTCCGCTTCCTTCGCGGAACGCTGGCGCGCGGCCAGCACGAATGATGTCGACGTCCTGAACGACGTCGTCGCCGCCATGCGCGGCCGCCGCCCAGGCTGAACCCCACCCCACCGACCGCATGGCGTAGGGTGGGTAAGCGGCGCCGCCGCGCAGCCCACCGATGAACCGCTACCCCGGCACGCCTTTCGCGTCCGCTTTTTCCCATTTCAGCGTCACTTTGAACTCGGCTTCGCCCTCGCCGGACACCACCCATAAATCGCAATTGCCTTTCAGGGACGCGGAAAACTCCACCTCAACGCCATCTGGTTTGTGCGCCAGACCGCCGACGGCCTGTTCGAGGGCACCAACAACATCCGCCAACGCGGACATGCCTTTCTCGAAAGCCTCTCCCGCCTTTGCCGACGCATCGCCCAGCAGACCAACCTCGTTCAGCCCGCCGCTCTCACGGCTGCCGAAACGAACAACGTTGCCATTTGCGAATTTTACGACAACTGTATCAGACATGTCGGCCCCCGGATTTATCCCATGATTGAGAGCGGATTAGTTTACATCCATTCGGTTCCGGAACCAAACGGTTTTGTGGGCTGTGGCGTGCTGGTCGAAGGTCCGTTCATCGTTACCTGCCGGCATGTCTGGCAGCAGGCGAGCGCCGCTGCGGCTGACGGCACGGTGCATATCTGTTTCCCCTCGCCGCGTGGTGAGGGTGAGGCCGAATATCGCCAGGCGACAATGGCCGATGATTGCAGATCTCTCGGCAAACCGCCTGATCTGGTGATATTGACGGCCGATATTCCCGGTCCCAACGCCGCCCTGCAGCTGGCGCGTTCGCAGGCTGAGGAATCTGGCGCTGGCTACGCGCTGGCCGGCCTGCGCCGCGACGGCATTCTTCTGGACGTGACGATTCCCGGCACCATTGTCCCTCGGATCAACGGAATGGGCCTGCGGCAATTCACTGGCGAACCTTTCCAGGGCTATTGGACGGATCGCGGCTCCAGCGGCTCACCATTGTGTTGCGATGGGCCGACGAACGAGCTTGCCGGAATCTTGTGCCTATCCGAAACCGGGAGAAAATCTGGCGAAGCCGAAATACACGAAGCCTTCGCGCTTCCGGCGACCACCATCCATCGCCACCTGCGCCACCATGTTGGGCGAGAGGCGGCCCGCGCCCGCGGCATCGCCGAAGACAAGGTCTCGCAGATTTTGGATATGATCGGCGCGGCCGATACCGGCATCGCCGACATTGCGCGGCGGCTTAACATCTACTTCGATAGCGTTGAAGCCCACGCCGCCGAGCGCGCCCCGAAAACGAATAATGGTCAGGAGATTGACACGGCCCTGTCGGAGTCGCGGCGCCTCAGCGCCGCCTATCAACCGGCTGAGGCGATGGCGGTGCTCGATGAGATGATTGCCGCGCGAAAGCATGGTTTATTGCCCCTGTTGAAAGAAAAGGCCCGGCAACAGCGCCTGGTCTTCGACCACGCCGGCGCCGCCGAGACATTGGCGGAGATCGCCGCGCTCGATCCCGACGATGTCTGGACCTGGATTGATCTTGGCGATGTCCATCGTATATCCGGTGATCGTGAGTCGGCATTGCGGGCTTACCGCAACGGGCAACGCGCAGCGCAGCGGACGGGTGACGAGCGCGATCTGTCGGT
>Ga0116230_10001242_pt1 | contig 23857 bp, 22 predicted proteins | sample S1TSphfallax_3_FD_88678 | JGI IMG/M metagenome (GOLD analysis project Ga0116230, IMG submission 88678) | Host-associated microbial communities from peat moss isolated from Minnesota, USA - S1T2_Fd - Sphagnum fallax MG | ecosystem: Host-associated > Plants > Peat moss > Unclassified | place... | reverse complement strand
GCGCGTTTCCAGGCTTCGCATCGCGTGGCTTAACGCCGAGGCACTGATGCCAAGTTCACCAGCCGCCCGCCGAAAGCTCCGGTACTTGGCAATGGTGAGGAACGAGGCGAAATCGGCGAGGTCGGCACGCGCAAATTGCATTGAATTAGTCTGAACCAAATGCCGGATCCCATCAACGCAAGGCTGCGCTGCGGGGCCTGTACGCCCCGCGCACACAGCCAGCTTCCGACCCCGATTGCGACCAACCAGCCCACAGACCAGGTGTCGATTTCATTATTTTGCGGGAGTGGAACGATACTGATGTGAGAGACCACAAGCGTCTGGCATCGCGTCAGATACCGGTTACGGCGGGTGGGCTTGAGCGAAATGGACTGCTAGGCGCACGCCTTGCATTCGTGACGTCAAGCGGGACCTGGGAGCCGGCTCCATTCGTGGATTTCTCGCTCAGCAGGGTCAAGCCCCCAATACTGCCATGCGGATCATGACTGATGGCGACGATGGGCTTCGCACCGTCGTACAACACAATATTCCGACTCCTGCAGAGATCATCACCGCCTATGCAAGAAACAACAGATGCGCTGCAGTCCCACCGGCACACACTACCTTCTGCAGGTGCGTGCGGAACTTCTGAACGGATCTTTGTGCGAAAGCTATCGAATCATGCATGCGCGCCTCCGACTGCCCCCACATTAGTCTGGGTAGGTCGATGATGCGTTGGCCACCGCCACATACGCTCCACTCCCGCAAATTGCTGAAATCGACAGCCGCGTAGCAGCACCTGCGCACTCAACCAATCGCGGCGGCGACAGCCTTACCGCAGGTCTCAGTTATGTCCCTGCCGCCTAGATCTCGTGTTCGGTATTCTGGCTGCGCCAGCACATTCTCTATCGCTGCGACCACGGCGGAGGCGGCCGGTCCTTCCCCAAGATGCTCCAGCATCAGGGCGCCGCACCAGATTTGTCCTATCGGGTTGGCAATTCCCCGACCGGCGATGTCAGGAGCAGATCCATGCACCGGTTCGAACAGCGAGGGAACGCTCCGATCCGGATTTATATTGCCGCACGGCGCGATACCGATCGTTCCCGTACAAGCGGGGCCCAAGTCTGACAGGATGTCGCCGAAGAGATTGGACGCGACAACGACGTCAAAGCGATCCGGATTCATCACAAATTGCGCGGCAAGAATATCAATATGATATTTATCGGCGCGGACAGACGGATAAATTTTCGCCATTGCATCAACGCGGCCGTCCCACCAGGGCATGGTAATGGCGATGCCGTTGGACTTGGTGGCAGAGGTGAGATGTTTTCTTGGGCGTTTCGTAGCCAACTCGAATGCATAACGCAAGATCCGGTCGGTTCCGAACCGGGTCATGACCGTATCCTGGATCACCACTTCGCGTGATGTACCGGGGAATGAAATGCCTCCGACCGCAGAATACTCGCCTTCGGTATTCTCACGCACGATGACCATATCGATATCACCGGGCTTTCGGCCCGCGAGCGGGCACGGTACCCCCGGCATCAACCGGACCGGGCGCAAGTTGACGTATAGATCGTACTCGCGGCGAAACTGAATCAGTGAGCCCCACAGTGATATGTGGTCGGGCACGGTATCCGGCCAGCCGACCGCGCCGAAAAAAATCGCATCAACCTTGCCGATCCGCTCCTTCCAATCGTCAGGCATCATTTTCCCATGGCGTGCATAATACTCGCAGCAGGCAAAATCATGCCATTGCTGCGTGAGGCTAAATCCGTATACCGCGGCAGCGGCCTCTATCGCTCGAAGTCCTTCCGGTACGACCTCTTTACCAATGCCGTCGCCCGGAATTACGGCGATACGGTAATGTTTCTTGATACTCATGTGTCTCCACGCGCGATTCGCGTCTGATTAGGCGGATTTTAGTCCGGCCCAGTGAAATGCTTTAGTCTCTAGGTATTCCTCGATACCCTCGACGCCACCCTCGCGCCCCAACCCCGACTTTTTGATGCCCCCGAACGGCGCCATCTCCATCGCAACACTGCCAGTATTGAGGCCGACCATGCCAAACTCGAGTGCTTCGCCAAACCGCCACGCGCGGTGCAAGTCATTGGTATAAAAATAGGCAGCAAGACCGAACGGTGTCGCATTCGCGAGAGCCAGCGCGTCGTGTTCCTCGTCGAAGCGGAAAATCGGTGCAACGGGCCCGAAGGTTTCTTCATTTGCAATGCGCATGCTCGCGTCAGCGTTGATGAGCAGCACCGGCTGCGAATACTCCGCACTTGGGATTTCTGCCGTCGCGACGATCCGCGCACCCTTATGCAAGGCGTCATCAACGTGTGCCGCTACCTTGGCGCGTGCCGCTGCGTTGATCAGCGGCCCAATTGTCACCCCATCAGCCGTCCCGGGGCCCACCTTCAAGCCCTGAATCGCTCCCGCGAGCATTTCCACGAAGCGGTCATGGATACCGGTCTGAACTAGAATACGATTTGCGCAGACACAGGTTTGGCCCCCATTTCTAAACTTGCTAGTCATCACACCGGCCACGGCCACGTCGACATCGGCGTCATCGAAGACGATGAAAGGCGCGTTGCCGCCCAACTCCAAACTCAATTTCTTGATGGTATCGGCGCATTGACGCATCAACATTGCGCCGACTCGGGTGGACCCGGTGAAGCTCAGCTTACGAACGACAGGGCTCGCGGTCAGCGCGCTGCCGATGGCGTCCGGCATGCCGGTTACGATGCTCAGAACGCCCGGCGGAACTCCAGCTTGTGTCGCCAGCGCGCTCAGCGCGAGCGCAGTAAAGGGTGTCAAGTCGGAGGGCTTGACGATCATGGTGCAGCCGGCTGAGAGCGCGGGCGCGACTTTGCGGGTAATCATGGCCGCCGGAAAGTTCCAAGGCGTAATCGCCGCGCACACTCCCACGGCCTCCTTGCGAATGAGGATTCGGCGGTCCGCGGTCGGTGCCGGAATGTCGTGTCCGCTGACCCGACGGCCTTCCTCGGCGAACCATTTTATAAAGGTTGCCGCATAACGAATTTCCCCCTTCGCTTCAGCGAGTGGTTTACCTTGCTCGCCCGTCATGATCCGTGCAAGGTCGTTGACGTGCTCGAGAACGAGCGCATGCCAGCGCTCCAGGATGTGGGCTCTTTCATCCGCAGTTCGGGCGCGCCAGCTCGGCAAGGCCTTGGCCGCTGCGTCAATGGCCCGCTCGGTCTCCGCGCCGCCGCAGTCCGGTACCGTCCCAATGATTGCTCCGCCGGCGGGATCCCGAACTGTCACGATCGCGCCGCCGTCCGCTTCAACCCATTGGCCGGCTATGTGCGCCCGCTGTTTGAATAATGCCGGGCATACCAAGTCAGCAGGGTTGAAAATCATTCTTACAATTGCCTCTTCACCCGGCATATAACCCCGCCGCCCGTGCTCGCCTTACCGCAAGACCGACAATCAGATCCAAGGTGGGAGTCGATGCGCCCGCCATGCGCGCAAGTTCCAGGGGAACGGCGAGGAGGGCGGCAACTTCCATCGAACGCCCTCGCTCCAGATCCTGAAGGATACTTTGTTTATGAGTGGATACCTTGAGTCGGGCAAGACCCGCCACAGGGTCACCCGGTTCGCAGCCGAGCGCTCTCGCAATCGCGGCACCCTCGCGCGCCATCTCATGTGCCGCCAGTGCAATGGCTGGAATGGCGAGCGCATCGCCCATGGCCGACGCCGTGAGGATGCCGAGCGAGCCCCCGACCAAGTTCATGAGGAGTTTCTCCCAAACCGCGTCCCGAATGCGGGAGGTGACTTCCACCTCAAGTCCACCAATCCGCAGGTAACCCGCCAAGTTGGCAAGTACGGGATCAGCGTTACCATCCGGACGGCCGACAACGAGCCGGTTGCGAGGATTCGCAACACGAATGACCCCGGGCGCTGTCACCGTGCAGGACGTGTGAATGACAGCGCCGACAGCGCGAGTCGGTCCGATAAGATCCCACACCGCCCCGTGCGGATCGATATGGGGAAGCCGTCGGCCATCGAAGGGACCGCCATGGGCGTGGAAATACCACCAGGGTATGCCATTCATGACAAACACGACGGCGGTCTTCGGACTCAATAGTGGCGTGATGCCGGCCGCGACTTGCGCAAGCGCTGGCGCTTTCACGGCCACAATCACCACATCTTGCACACCCAGAAGCTTGGGGTCGTCACGAGTCATTGGACGAGAGTGAAGGATACCTTCGGGAGTTTCCACACGCAGGCCGTCAGCCCGCAGTGCAGACAGCTGCGGGCCACGCGCGATCACCGAAAGCTCGACGTCCGTGCCCGCAAGCCGGGCCGCAATGTGTCCGCCCACGGCCCCGACACCGAAGATGCAGATCTTCATCCGATACCCTGGCCGTCCATCTATGACACTTCTTTACGTTTCTGAGTGGCGGCTGCGACCAGCAACGACAAATCGGCGCCTAGGGAGACATACCGGCCGCCAAGGGCGACGTATTTCTTCACCAGGTCGGGGCGTGAGGCGAGGCCACCGATACCCAGAGTCTTGTGATGAATTTGGCAGGCGTCGTGCACCTGGCCAAACGCCGATTGAACCAACTCGTGATCGAACTGGCCGGGAACCCCATTTGCGCTGCACAGGTCATTAGCGCCGACCAGGAGGATATCGATTCCCTGGACTGCGGCGATCGCGTTCACCTCGGCCAAACCCGCTTGTGACTCGATCATGGCGATCACCATGGTGGCATCATTGAGGTCGTTACACGCATCGGCGGCCGTCATCGAGCGATAGGTCAATTGAGACATCACACCGGGTAAGGACCTGTCGCCGATTGGACGATATTTTGCGGCACGCACAACCGCCCGTGCTTCGTCTGCCGAATGTAAGTCCGGTACGATGATGCCGAGTGCCCCGGCATCGAGGACGCGGGTAATGAAATGCCTATCCGGACTTGGGACTCGCACGAAAGGCGCGATGCCGATGCCGAGACTGGCAATAGAAATTTGGCCCACCGTCTCGAGCGAGAATCCACTGTGTTCCAAGTCGATATATATCGAGTCGAAGCCGGCGGCGCGCGCGATGCCGGCAATTTCGACGCCGCGGACGAGACGAACAGTCATCGAGTAGACGGTCTCGCCGCGCGCCAGCTTGTCTTTGACGTTGTTACGTAAACGGTTGTCGGGCGATGTCATGCCGAGACAAATATACACACCGACGAGCGCAACCGCCTGCACGCCGACCGGTCAATGATACGGGTATATAAGCGCATCTTATATCGACTGTCGCGGCGAACGACTGCGGGAATCGGGATCGACAGACATAACGCCGGGTTATATCCCACTTCTGGTGATGGTAGATCGGTGGTCGCAGTTGTCACTATGATGCGTGTTCATGAGGCGTGCCAAATTGCAGTGTCCGGAGAGTGACAATGAGAATATCTGACGTCGCATCGGCGCAGGCTGGAGTCGTTGGCAGCATGCGCGACGGCGTTTTGGAGACTACGTTTCTACTGGTCGGTCAGGACGGCTCGCCCAACAACTACGTGTTGACAGTGGGCCGTGCCGGGGCGGGTGGATGGATGACGCCGCGTCATCGCCACAATTTCGATCAGATCCGCTTCGTTCTCGACGGTGACTATCCCTATGAAGGTGAGAAAGTTCTTCCGCAGGGCTGGGTAGGTTACTTCCCGGAGAGCGTTCACTACGGGCCGCAGGCAAGACCGGAGGGCCTGCTCGTGATGGGCTTCCAGACGGGTGGGGCAAGTGGTGCGGGATATCTCAGCGTTGCGCAGCGCGAAGTCGCCAACGCCGCGCTCGCCAAGAAAGGCACCTTTAAAGGCGGGATGTATATCTACGTGGATGAGAATGGTCAGACGCAGTCGAAGGACGGATCCGCTGCCTGCTTTGAAGAGGCCATGGGTAAGCCACTAACCTTGGCCGAGCCTCGATATAGCTCGCCCATTATCATGAACCCGGCTGCCTTTGCGTGGATGCCAGGCCCGGCCCCCGGAGTCTTCGTCAAATGGCTGGGCGCATTTACGGAAAGAAATACTAGGATCGGCTTCGTCCGTTTGGAGCCGAACGCCGCCTTCGATGGGGGTCTGCAATCCTCCATCGAGTTGCTGTTTCTCAGTAAGGGGCGCATCCGGGTGGGGGAGCGTGAATACGGTCCCCATACCGCCATGGAGTTTTTACCGGGGGAAGGTCCCATTCCGGTGAATGCAACTGCGGAGTGCGAGTTGCTGCGGATCGTGCTGCCTCAGTTTGCAGGAGCGTATGCTGGCTAGCCGCCGCCTCGGACGAAGGGTCGCACATTGCCTGAGGGTTGACTGATGTCCGTACGCGATGGAATGTGCCCGCGGCCGACACTCGCCCCCACGGCCTCGATGTGTGCCACCAGACTACGGCTTGCCGCATCGAGCGGCGCTCTTTCGCGAAAGATAACGGCGATATCCCTGTTTAACTGCTGCACGCTGAGTTCGAGTGCCTGAATTTTCCCCGCCTTCAACTCGTCAGTTACGGTATGCATGGGCAATAAAGCAAGGTGGTCGCTTTCAGTCACAATTGACTTGATGAAATCGATCGAATCGCATTCCGTAAGCTGCTGCGGCAGTGCGACACCCTCGGAGGTCAGCAGGTTTTCGAGCAGCGTCCTTTGATTGCCGACGATGGGCAAGATCCACGGGAAACGGGCGAGTTCGACCCAGGTCGGCGGATTCAGGTTGAATACGGGATGGGCGGGGCGCCCCATGACGTACAAGCGATCGCGAAAAAGAACCCGCCGCTTGATGCCATCCAAAAAATCATAAGTGTCGGTCCGGCCGATGATGAAATCGAAATCGCCACGGATGAGTCCTGTTAGTAGCTCGATATGTACTTTATCGACTACCCGCACCCGGTGCGTCGGATAGTTTTCGCGCCAGCGCAGGATGGCGCTGGGTACGACGCTGGTGGCCAAGGTAGGAACAACGCCGAAAGTCAGCAGCCCATCACTATCAGCGTCCAGGTGACGCATCCGATGCTCTGCGAGATCAATCTCATCGCGAATGAGCCTGGCATGCGTGTAGAGCAGCTCGCCCAATGCCGTCGGACTGATGCCCGCCGGCCCTCGTTTGAAGAGCTTGCCACCCAGGCTCTTCTCAAGGCGATCCATCGAGGTCGACAGCGCAGGCTGCGAGATCAAGAGATGTTTAGCGGCCTTTTTGAAGCTCCCGTGCTCGACGACCGAAGCAAGATACAAAAGTTTTCTTGGATCCATATGCCCCCCGCCCTATGTTTAGCACAAGCGCCGGCCGTGCCCTGTTTCGACCAACCCAATCGGCTTCGTCATACTCGCATGTACACCGATTTCGATTGCGTAAACGCCTCGATCACCTCGGAGCCGTTCTCGCGCCCGTAGCCCGATTGTTTGTATCCGCCCATCGACATGACGGCGTCAGTTTCGGCATACGTATTGATCCATACCCGTCCCGTTTTGAGCGCGCGGGCCATGCGAAGTGCTCGGCTCACATCGCGTGTCCACACCGCCGCCGCCAAACCATACTCCGTATCGTTGGCGAGTGTAATGGCGTCATTCTCATCCTTGAACGGGATGATGGAGAGCACCGGACCGAAGATTTCCTCACGAGCTATCGGCATGTCGTTCGACACGCGGCTGAAAATGGTCGGCTGTACGAAGAAACCGGAGTCGCCGACCCGGGCGCCACCGAAGCTCAACCGTGCTCCGGCGCTTTTGCCGGCATCCACGTACGACAATACCCGTGACATCTGCTGCGCCGAAATCAAGGGACCTAACTGTGTGTCGGTATCGAAGGGCGAACCGACCTTGTAACCATCGACGAGCTTGGCGACCCGCTCTGCAACTTCATCGTGTAAGCTTTCGTGTACGAGCAACCGGGTCCCCGCGGAACAGATTTGGCCGGAATTTCTGCAGATCGTCATTGCGGACGCCGGCACGGCGGATGCAAGATCGGCGTCTTGAAAGATGATATTGGGTGACTTGCCGCCAAGCTCGAGCGTCACCTTCTTCATATTTCCGGCGGAAGCGTGAAGGATGTGCCGGCCCACCGCGGTAGATCCCGTGAAGGCGATTTTGTCGATTCCCGGATGTGACGCCATGGCTGCGCCGACGACCGCGCCCGCGCCAAGCAAGATATTAATCACGCCGGGCGGTACACCCGCCTCTTCGATCAGTTCGGCCAATCGAATGGTCGACAGCGGCGTCAATTCTGCGGGTTTCAGGATGACGGTGTTGCCGCATGCTAGCGACGGAGCAAGCTTCATGGCCGCCGTCACGAGGGGAACATTCCATGCATTGATGAGCGCGCACACCCCCATCGGCTCGCGCAACATGAAAATGAATCGAGCATTGTCAGTGGGGTTGGTCGTGCCATAAATTTTGGTGGGCCAACCGGCAAAATATCTGAACAACTCAACGGTCTGCGCCGCACGTGCCCTATTCAAGGAGAGCGGTGCGCCCATGTCCAACGTATCCAGCACGGCCAGTTCGTCAGCATGACGCTCGATCGCATCGGCAATTTTCAGCAGTAAGTGGGTACGGGCGTGTGGGGAAATGCCGTTCCACGAGGGCGCCTCGAATGCCTTGCGCGCGGCAACGACAGCTGCATCGACGTCAGCAGTGCCGCCCTCGGCAACTTGCGTCAGGATTTGTTCAGTGGCGGGATTCATCGTGTTTCGAGTCGCGCCCAATTGTGCATCGACCCAACGGCCCCCGATCAACAACCGCTTGGGCCCCGAGGCTATCCAATCGAGCGCTTCCCGATAGCCGGGGACATTGGGGATCGGAGCAACCATGTATCTATTCCTCGTCGACCTGCCGGATGGGTCGAGAACTGCATTATGCGACCCAGCGCAATCCTAAGGTTGGTCCTGGGCGGCTAACTGGAAATCCACGATAACCCAAAGTTATATCCCCAAAAATCTGCATGTTGGGGGTTCAGTCGCGCCACTTATACTGCGAATCCATAAGAGCCGGCCTGGGACGGGACATATGATGCCAAGCGGCGCTGAGACGACATTCGACTTCATTGTGGTTGGCGCAGGATCGGCCGGATGCGTGGTCGCGCGGCGACTCTCGGACGATCCCGCCGTCAGCGTACTTCTGGTTGAGGCAGGGCCGCCGGCACGTGGATTCTGGGTCAGAACACCGGCCGGTATGGCGAAGCTCTTCAAGCATCCGCGCTACAACTGGGGCTATTTCACCGAACCCGTTCCGACGCTTCGAGATCGTGTCCTATATTGGCCTCGTGGCAAGGCCGTGGGAGGCAGCAGCGCCATCAACGGCCTCGTCTATGTTCGTGGAAATCGAAGTGATTTTGACCATTGGGCAAGCCTCGGAAATAGCGGATGGGCATGGGAAGACGTGCTGCCGCATTTTCGGCGCATCGAAAATCGTGGCGAGGCAGCGAGACCTTCGCAGGGAACGCAGGGAGAACTTGCGGTCAGCGATTCGGCGATCAAACATCCGACGGCGGTTGACTTCATCGAGTCCTCTCGACGCTTAGGCATTCCGGCGGTGGACGTGTTCAATGGCGAAGAGACGGAAGCCGTGGGGTTTTTGCAAGCAAACATTCGAAATGGCGTACGTCAATCGAGTTACGACGCGTTTCTCGAGCCGGTCCGTCACCGGGCCAATCTTGTCATCGAATCGGGCGCGCACGTCAAACGCATCTTGCTGGAAGGCGGACGAGCCGTCGGGATCGAGATGCTGCAAGACAATAAGGTGCGATCATTCACCGTCAAACGCGAGGTGATTGTTTGCGCAGGGGCGCTCAATTCGCCGCAGGTACTCATGCTCTCCGGGATAGGTGACGGAGCCGAATTGAGCCGGCATGGAATCGATACGGTACATCATCTGCCCGGGGTGGGGCGCAATCTCCAAGATCATTTCGTTGCCCGGATCCAAGCAGCCGTGACGCCCGAGAGTTCATACAATCGAGCCCTGAACGGCTGGCGCATGTACGCGGAGGGCATGCGATATCTGGTTACGCGAGGCGGATATCTGGCCCTGCCCTCCTCCATGGCGGGTGCATTCGTCAAGAGCTCGCCGGCCGTCGACTACTCGGACTTGGAAATCAGCTTTCGTCCCATGACATTCACACACCTTCCGTCTGGTCAGGTTCGGGTCGATCCGATCGATGCCGTGGGTGCCTCGGTTTACAACACGCGACCCGCCTCCCGCGGGCGAGTCACATTGCGCTCGCCGAACCCGCTGGAGCCGCCCCGATTTCAGCCGAATTTTCTGGAGCACTCGGATGATATCCGCGTCATGCTTTCGGGCGTTCGTAGACTGCGCCAGATTTTTGCGACCGAGCCCTTGGCCTCACGGGTGGTCTCGGAAATCACTCCGGGAGCGGACAGAGTCACGGATGAGCAACTGCTCGACTACCTGCAGCGCGAGGGTCATTGCGCATTTCACCCCGCGGGCAGCTGCAAAATGGGAAACGACGACATGTCTGTCGTCGATTCGCGTTTGCGCGTCCGCGGATTGACGGGCTTGCGGGTTGCGGACGCGTCAATCATGCCGACGGTGACCGCCGGCAATACCAATGCGCCGAGCATCATGATCGGCGAGAAGGCATCGGACATGATTCGGGCAGATTACCAGTAGAAGATCGGATGATGAAGACAAACTGGACCGCGTCGGCTCAACGCTCGTAATCGAAAAGCCAGTCAAACCGTTGCCTATACCCGAGTTCGAAGGCACTCAACGCGGCCTCGTGGCGGAGCGTAAAGCCGATATCATCCAAGCCTTCCAAGAGTCGTCGTTTGTGAAATGCGTCTATGGTGAATTCGTACTGGCGGCCGTCCGGTGCCTCGACTCTCTGCTCCGGTAAATCCACAGTCACTGTGATACCGGGATGGGCATGCAATTGACTGCGCAAGTCGAGGCAAATGTGGAGATCGAGCCTAACGGGAAGCAGCCCGCACTTCATGGCGTTCAAGTAGAAGATATCGCCAAAATCCGCGGCAATTACGCAGCGAATGCCGAAATCCGACAGGCACCAGGCCGCCTGTTCGCGGCTCGAGCCGCCGCCGAAATTGCGATCAGCGATCAGGATGCGGGCTTTGCGATAGGGAGCTTGATTGAGGACAAATTCCGGGATCTCATTTCCCGCGTCGTCGAAGCGCAGGTCGCGAAAAAGAAACGTTTGAAAGCCGTCTTGGCGAGGTCTGCGCATGTATCGCGCGGGCATCAACTGATCGGTGTCCACATTGGGGCGATCAAGCGGAGCTGCAATGGCGGTCAGGGTGGTAAACGCTTCCATGGTTACGCCAGCCATTTCCGCACATCGGTAATTTGACCCGTGAGGGCGGCGGCCGCGGCCATGGCGGGGCTCAGCAGGTGAGTTCTACTGCCCTTGCCCTGCCGGCCGACGAAATTGCGGTTCGAGGTCGAGGCGCACCGCTTGCCGGGACCTACCACGTCACCGTTCATTCCGACGCACATTGAGCAACCGGATTCGCCCCATGTGAACCCGGCGTCGCGAAAAACACGATCCAGCCCCTCCGCCTCCGCCGCGAGCTTGACCTGCGTTGAGCCGGGGACCACCAAGGTGGGCACCACCGCGCGTCCCCGCCGCGCGACGACGGCAGCCGCCCGGAGATCCTCAATGCGCGCGTTGGCGCAGGAGCCGATGAACACCTGATCGACGAGCAGATCCTCAAGCGGCGTCCCCGGGGTCAAACCCATGTAATCGAGAGTCCGCAGCATGTACGCGCGTCGCTCTACATTGGTCTCGGCCGCGGGATCCGGAACGAGGCCATCTACCGGCAGGGCGTCTTCGGGGCTGTTTCCCCACGTGACCATGGGAGCCAAGCCGCCGGCATCGAGCGTGAGCTCCCTGTCATACAGCGCATTGACGTCAGAGGGCAGCGTTCGCCAATAAGCGAGCGCCTTATCCCACTGCTCACCTTGTGGCGCAAAGGGACGACCATGCAAATAACTGTAGGTCGTGTCATCCGGGCTCACCATGCCCGCGCGGGCGCCCGCCTCGATTGCCATGTTACAAATGGTAAGCCGCTCTTCGACCGACATCGATCGAATGGTGGTGCCGGTGAACTCAATAACGTGTCCGAAAGCTCCATTAGCGCCAACTCGCGCGATGATTGCCAGAATCACGTCCTTGGCGGTGACACCGGGGGAAGGTATGCCCTCAATCGCGATGCGCATGCACTTCGAGCGTTGCTGCCAGATGGTTTGCGTCGCCATGACGTGCAGGATATCGCTCGCGCCCATCCCAAATGCGAGCGCTCCGAGAGCACCGTGGGTCGAGGTGTGCGAGTCGCCACAGGCGATGAGCAAACCCGGTTGGGTGATGCCCTGTTCCGGCCCCACCACGTGGACGATGCCTTGGCGCGGATCGTCCAACGCGAAATGAACGATACCAAATTGGTGTGTGTTCTTTGCAAGCAACTCGACAACGCGTCGTTGCTCAGGATCGGTGATCGCCGCAATGTCATGGCTGCGCGATGACACCCCATGGTCGGGTGTTGCAAACATTTGGTCAGGCCGGCGGACCCGGAGTCCGCGCTCTCGCAAGAACTCAAACGCATGGTAGGAGCCGTCGTGAGCGATATGACGACCTACGTGCAATAGAGTTTGGCCATCCTGCCCTTCAAGAATTGAATGGGCTTCCCAGATTTTCCGGTAGAGAGTCTTGCCCATGCCCGACACACAGCTTGTCACTTGCCGGGGTCGGTAACGGCGTCCAGCGCCGCGCGTCCGGCATTCAGGCCGCATGGCCATCCTGCATAGAAGGCCAGGTGAGTGGCCAGTCCTCGCAGTTCATCGGCGGTAACGCCGTTGGTGAGGGCATTTCGCATGTGGAATTCCAATTCCGTAGTGCGGTATAGCGCGGCAAGAATCGCGCAAGTGATCAGACTTCGATCCCGCTTCGACAGCTCCGGTTGTTCCCATACGTCACCGTAAAGCACCTCGTCACGAAGACGCTTCAGTTGCGGTACAAAGTCATAGGGATCTTTCATATCGCTCATTCCTGTCTCAAATGTATTCGCATCATTAGCGCAGATCTTGTCCAAAATTGTCATTGGAAAAAAAAGCCGACATCACCGTGATCAAACAGCAGCATGCAACGTAAATGGAGACGGCGACGGTAGTGCCAAAGTGGGAATACAATGCGGTGGCGATCATGGGCGCGATACCGCCACCGAAAATGGCGCCGCCTTGATAAGCAAGCGAGACCCCGGAATAGCGAACATCGGTGCTGAAGAGTTCCGCGAAAAATGCCGCCTGCGGACCATTCACCAATCCGTCGAAGAGCATGCCGATTCCGATGGCGGCGATGATGCACAGCGCGGAACGAGTTTCGAGCAATGGAAAAAAGGCAAAGGCCCACAGGCCTAAAAGACCTCCACCGAGCATGATTAGCGAGCGCCTGCCGAACCGGTCCGAAGCCGTGCCGCCGATAAAGATCCCAATGACCAGCGTAAGCGCGCCGACCAGGATACCGACGAGCAGTATGTTACGAGAAACGTCAAGACCGCCCGGGTTCGTTGCATAGGCGACCGCGAAGACATTCATGATGTAGGTGGCCACCTGAATACCGACCAGGGTCCCCGCGGCCAGCGCGAGTTGCCGCGGGTAGCGGCGAAAGACGAGCAACACAGGCGACGGCGCCCGCCGATCCGCTGTTTCCGCGACGGCCTTATTGCGCGCCCTCGAGGCGATCTCCTCTTTGAGTTTCGTCAAGTGGCGGAATGCCGGAGTATCCTCGATGCGTAGGTGGATATAGAGCGCGATCGGGATCATCACGATACTCAGCACGAAGGGTATACGCCATCCCCATGCAATGAAGTCACTCTGCGATAGCGCCGCACTGGCGAGTAGAAATACCAGATTGGACAGGATGGTTCCGGTGCCAGCACCCGCCTGACCGAAGCTGCCATAAAAACCGCGTCGCTGCTTCGGTGCCGTCTCGGCGATCAGCAAGGTTGCGCCTCCCCATTGCCCGCCGAGCGCGAAACCCTGCACGCAGCGCAGAGCGATCAACGACATTGGCGCGAATACCCCGATCGAGGCGTAACTGGGGATCAGACCGATCAGTGTGGTCGCCATTGCCATCGTGACCAGCGCAACGACGAGTGCCCTCTTGCGGCCTACACGGTCGCCGTACTGGCCAAAGATGATGGCACCGATGGGACGGACCGCAAACCCGACAGCAAATGTGGCGAAAGTAAAGAGCTGCGCCATCAAATGCGACAAATGGGGTGAGAAGAATACGGCGGGAAACGCGAGTGCGGCCGCGGTGCCGTAAATAAAAAAGTCATACCATTCGATCGTGGTGGCGACCATCGCTGCGTTCGCGACTTTTCTGATCACCCGACTCGTGTCGTACGCGGCATCTGTGGAAGGCTCCGTCACGGGAGTATGACGCACTGACGTTGTCAGCCGCTGGGGCGCGCCGGGCACCAGGCAGGGTGCTGTGGAGTCAGACGTCGAGCCGTTGGGAGTCATGGCTTAGCATAGGCCCTTACGGAAGCCCGCCGCCGCTAGCCGCGGCAGAAGGGTATAACGCTGCCTTATCGCACGTTTTGAGGTCACGGCATCTCGATTCGATAGACCTTGGCGGCCGTCCCATGGAAGAGGGCGGCCTTGTCCTCTGTGGAGGCCGAGGCCACGATATGCTTCATTGCATTCCATAGCGGCACATACCCGCAAGATTCGCCGTCAGGCGGGAAGTTGCTTTCCATCATGCATCGATGTGCGCCGAACGCCTCGATCGCCGTTTCGACGTGAGGGCGCCACGCATTGGCTAATTCAATGTAGGAGGTGGGTTGCTCGCGAGCAATGAAGCCAAAGTCCCAGAAGGGCACGCCGAGACCCCCGATTTTGCAGAAGACGTTAGCGCGGCGCGCCAGTTCCCGCAGCGAGACGCCCCATTGTCTAAAGGTCTCTCGACGTTCCTCCTCCCCAAGATCCATGGCGAGCACCGTTCCCATATGATTGAGAACGAGGGTGGTATCGGGGAATCGGTCTGCCAGGGCGATAATGTCCGCCAGCTGGTGGTTAAACACCGCAGCATCGAAGGTCAGCGAGCGAGGAGCCAAATGGGCAAAGGCCTTATCAAAGCCCGCGCTTTCCATGATGCCGCGCGGTGGTGGATGCGGAAATAAACGGTACAGCGCTTCGGTGGGAGGTTCCATGGTCACCTGGCGCACGCCGCGAAAACGCAATGGGGCCACCAGCAAGGCGTTATCGAGGAACTCGGCGATCGCGTCGCCTGCCCGAAGGTCGGCGTAGCCGACAATCGCAGAGCACACTCGTTGGGGTCCGACAACACCGCTCAGCCCGATCGCGCCGATGCCATTAGCGAACTCCACCTCACCCAGGGGACGGAGCGCCTCCGGACCATTTGGTCTGATGAAGGATCGCGACTCAACATAGACGGAAGCGACAACTCGATGTCCCGTCTGAACGTCTGCCAAATACTCCTCCAGCATGTACCGCTGCATAGGTCTGATGCGCAGGTGATGATGAGCATCGATGATCGGAATATCTGGATCCAGAATGGGCTCCCCGCGTCCCTCTTGACCTTTATGCTTTATCAAGGAGTCCCTTTGTCTTTGCGATGAGTTGCCGTGCGCTAATGTGAGGTCCGGACACGACGCGGTAAAGCGGCGCCGGCCGGTGCATATAATATGGTGTTATCGGCCTCTCCACCTGCCCATACGCACCCGCGCTAAGATGTTCGCCAGCGGGGCGTCCGCCATCGGTCGGAATAAAGACGAGAAACGATGAAAGCGCTGATATGTCATGGGCCGGGCAAGATTACGTGCGAGCGAGTACCCGATCCGGTGCTCGTCGACGCCTACGGCGCCGTAATCAAGACCACGCTTTGCGCAATCTGTGGCAGTGACTTACATCCCTACCATGTCGATCTTGGCCGTCCCGCGTATAGCATTGGTCATGAAGCGGTCGGCGAAGTCGTAGAGATCGGCCGCGAGGTTCGGCGGTTTTCGGTGGGCGATCGGGTCCTTCTCACGGCAACACTGAGCTGTGGCCGCTGCAAACCGTGTCTTGAAGGCCACGTCGTGCTTTGCGAAACCTATCCGACGTTTCGGGCCCTCGGGCAGAGCCTTCAAGGGATCGAGGGCGCGCAGGCGGAAGGAGTGTCGGTCCCGACCGCTGACCACAATCTCATACGTCTGCCGCCAGAATTGACGGATGAAGTCGGCCTGATGCTCACGGACACCCTCGGAACGGCGTGGATGGCGGCACGGCGTGCCCGGATTATTCCTGGGGATAAGGTGGCCGTCATCGGCTTGGGCGTGGTGGGCCTGCAGGCAATCATGTGCGCTGTCGCGATGGGAGCCACTCGGGTGTTTGCCATAGATCCACTTCCGAATCGACGTCAGCGAGCGGTGGAACTGGGTGCGGAGGCGGTCGATGATCCCGATGTGATTGCAGGTGTCCAAGAACTGACTCACGGCACCGGGCCCGACGTGGTAATCGACTGTAGCGGCGGGCCCATCACCACGCAGTTGTCCATCGATATGGCTCGTCGAGGGGGGCGGATATCCAACGTTGGAATCAGCGAACAATTCGCGGTGCCGTTTCCAATCAAAACAGCGACCGCAAAGAATTTGGAGTTCCACACCGGTATCAGCTCGGCACAACTGGAGGTGCCTCACCTCCTGCGTGCGTTGGCACTGGGAACCCTCCCCAAGGACACCATCACGGCGCTGTTTACACACCGAATGGGGCTGACGGAAGGCACCGATGCGTATTCCTTCTTTGACCAGCGAAAGGATGGTGTCCTCAAAGTGGCGCTCGACCCATCCCGCTGAGGCTTCTCACATCCGGTGTGAGGGGTCACTGCCATGCAATTCCTAGGCGCTCTTGATTAACTACCATTGTGGGCAGCTTCCCGTCTGCGCGAGCTGTGGTCATCTCGAAAAACGACACGAGGGTATAACACGAGATTAATTGCTCCCCGGCCCGGCGCTGTATTTTTTTGAGCGGACGCGATACTTAAGTAGCTCGTAATACAACTACATGGTGGGGAGCATGAAGAAGCAACTTCGTAGCAGCGGACGCGGCGGTGATATTGTCATTAATAAGGCGCTGTGGGGCTTTGCAAGGGTTGCGATGTCCATCGCGTTACTGCTGCGGATGGTACCCGCGATCGGAGCAACTCCGGATGCCGCCGACGTACAACCTGCGGCAGCGCCAGCGGTGTCTGCCGCGTCCGCTTCTGCGCCCGCGCAGGACGCCACGGATACGGGCGTTGCACTGGAGGAGATAACCGTGCACGCCCGACGCGTTTCAGAGAGTCTGGAGCGCGTGCCCTTGGCCATTACCGCGTTTACGCCCGAGGCCTTGGCGCAGCAGGATCTGCGTAGTTTGAACGATCTTACCGTCGCGCTCCCAGGCATAGAGGCATGCTGCGGTACTACCTCACAGCTCATCTATGTGCGGGGCATATTGAATGGGGCGCCGGCGTACTTCGCCGAAGCGCCGGTTCCAATCAACGGCTACGACACCTACTTCGACGTGACCAATATCACCGTGCTCAAGGGTCCACAGGGCACTCTGTTTGGTCAGGCGTCCAATGGCGGCGCATTTCTTTTCGAGCCAGCAAAACCAGGCGATCATTTTGGCGGCGATTTCGAAGCGTCTGCCGGAACGTTCGGTCGCCGCACCGTCAGTGGTGCACTCGACATGCCATTCTTTGACGGTCAGGTTAAGACGCGCATCGCGGCCGAGAGCTTCTACCGCGAAGGGTATATCAAAGATCTTTCGAACGGCCTCGAGTATGGCGATCAGAACTACTATATCCTTCGCCCGTCGATGACCATTTCGATTTCCGACAACATTGAAAACTACACGCTTTATCAGTACTCGCATTCACAAGACAGCGGCAATCCCTACGCAGAAATCCCGTACGATTTCAATTTTGGACCGACCTCCGATCTGCCCGCTTTGGGAGCCCAGGCGCTGGTCAATGGCGGGAATCGCGCCGCTTTCGACACACTGCGTGGCGAGTTGTTGGCGGAGCAGGCGCTATTGGGTAAATATCAGACGCTGGGATTGTCGGTAGGCTGCTCGTCAGGTAAAGGACCGGTTTATACGCCGCTGCCGATCACGAGCCTCAATTATCATACGGTGGCGTGTCCCGGTGATTGGGCGACCGACAATATATTCGTCAACACGACGTCTTGGAATTTCGCGTCAAGTTTCACGCTAAAGAACATACTCAGCTCCACTTGGGGGTCGAGCTTCCAGCAGCCAATCGATAATGACGCATCCGTGTTGGACCTCAACGATGGAAACAACTTCTACACCCAGCCGCAGTCACCGAGACAGGCTGATGCCATCCCAAATCCGACGGTTTGGAGTGACGAAGTCAATCTGCATGGCAAGGCGGGCATCTTCGATTTCACTGCGGGATCCTTCAACACCTGGCGTCATCAAGGCCCGTATGACATCTATACGGAAAATGCGCTCACGGGATCACAGCAGTTAGCAAATCTTCGCACCTCGGCGTGGTCACACGCGCTGTACGGGCAATCGAATGTGGATCTCGACTGGATATTGCAGGGGTTGACTTTTACGGGCGGCGCACGTTTCAACCTCGATCAGGTGGAGCAGGAATCATTCAATCTTAACCCGACCACGCTAGCGGTGCTTGGGGAGACTGGGGGCCCGAACTCACCAGCGGGGCATGCTCGATTTCACAATCTGTCGTACAACTTCTCGATGCAGTATCAATTCAACCCGGATACGATGTACTACACCACGTTGTCCCGTGGATTTTCCGCAGGCGGACTACAGAACATCGTCGGATTTCCATCGTACGCTCCTGCAGTACTCACCAACCTGGAGGGCGGCGTGAAGACCACCTTTGACTTGGGCGGGATCAAGGCCCGAGTGAATGCAGAAGTCTTTAACGGGTGGTATGACAATGCCCAGGTAACGGTCTACGATCTGGTGACCAACTCGGTCACCGGCCTGGTGGCGCCGACGGGCGTAACGGAGAATGCGGCGCGAGCGATTATTCGAGGCTCAGATATCGATTTCACGCTGCTATTTACTCATGATTTTGAGGTCAAGAGCTACATTTCCTTCCTCGACGCAAAGTACACTCATTGGCCTTCGCTGAACCCGACGACTCTGGCGCCCATCGACTTGTCGTCGACCCCGTTCAGAGACGCACCAAAATGGAAGTTGGGATTGACTCCCACGTATCATGTTGGCCTTGGGTCAATGGGCGATCTCAGCTTCAACTTGAATTTCAACTACCGAACGTACATCGTGACGCAGGTGGCGCCCGAGATTCCGACCAATCCGGCGAACCCGCGCAGTGGGCTCATTTGTACCCGATATCGGACGATCGCGAACGGGTACCCCGCTGCCATCGCAGACGGCAGTAAGGTATGGGTGGACTGTTCGGCCCCACTTTTCAATATGGATGGCGGCATTGAATGGAAAGACTTTCTCGGCCATGAGAATTTGACCACCTCGTTGACCGCGACGAACCTTACGAACAACTATATTTCGGATACGCGCAGCAATGGCGATTTGGCGAGCGGCTTCACGGCGCTCGGTATCGCGCCGCCCCGGATGGTGTATGTCACTATGAAATATAAATTTTGAAGGATTAAACGCGAGTATTGCCATGAGTGAGTCGGCAGAATTGATAGATCTGGAGCATCGGAGGTGCCGAGCCGAGCTCCGTGGCGACTGGAGCGTCCTGTCGGACCTGCTGGATGTGAAGTTCGTCTATGTTGCGGGTTCCGGGGCGGTACTTGATAAGAAGACATTGCTCGAAGAGCGGCGGTATTTGGAGTGGCTGCTATTAGAGCGGCAAGACTTGAACGTGCGCGTCAGTGGGGATATCGCCGTCATCACCGGTAGCCTACTCTTTCGAACGCGCCAATCCGGTGCGGCCGAAATCGCATCGGGAAAGGCGTTTTGTACTCAGGTGCTGTCGCGTTGTGACGGGCAATGGAGGTTTGTTTTGCAACAACTGACCCGTTTACCCTGAGTACGCAATCGCCTCCTGCCTTGCGATGCCTGTTAGTTCTAACGGCTTCACGCCGTTCAGGGTGAATCATTGCTAGCACACCCGCCTACATTGCTCAGAGTGCAAGTCTCGGCGGGCGGGAGCTGCTCCTGCACGGTGACGTGGTATGTCTCCTTCGAGTGCAACATGGGACCGAAGGAGAAGCTAGGAGAGCCCTTGTTGCCAGGGCTCAAGATGCGACGGAGCGTGATCGGCGGCACTGAAATCAACCATGCAACCGACGGGTAAACAAGGCGTAGCAGGGAATGCCCCGTAGTTGCGAATTGGTTGCCGCGGCCGCGGTAGCCGGGATCGGGGCGGGTGGCTTGAGCGAATGCGCGAGAAAAGGCCTCGCCACGGTTACGAAATCATCCATGCTGACCTTAGCGCGAAGAAATCGGGCACGCCACGGTGACCCAGGAGAGCGGCGGCAAGAAGCAATACGGCATTACCGAACAGGGCAGTGCTCACCTGGCTGAACAACGTGAATCGCTCGCAGCGCTTGATACAAAACTTCAGGACCAGGCTGCATTTGCGTGTTAGCCGAACGTCCCTCGAGCCTGAAACACTGCGTAAAATTGCCGAGGCGATTGATCGTGCGTTCGTCGATATCGAACCTAGTTGAGGCCATGCGCATGCGTCTGTATGGGCGCGCTGCAGGGATTTGACAGATAATCCTCGATAGTGGATTGTTCTTCCATGGTTACGGAGGCGGGCGCACGAGCATGAGTGTGGAAGTTGCGTAACATTATCGGCGGCGTGTTCCTCAGTCTCGATGGTGTGATGCAAGGCCCGGGCGGAATAAGTGAGGACGTGACCGGCGGCTTCGACCAAGGCGGCTGGATATTCAAGCTGTGGGACGAAGGCGCGGGCGACGCGATCGGCTCGCTCTTCGCCGGTGAGTACGCGTTGTTGCTCGGTCGTAGGACGTACGACATCTTCGCTGCCTATTGGCCCTACGTGGAAGGTGAAGGCGTAGCGATGGGTGAGGCGTTCACCCGCGCGAACAAATACGTGTTGACACGCGGCGACCAGCCGCTCGAATGGGCGAACACCCATCGATTGAAGAGCATCGATGATGTCGCTGCCCTCAAACAGACCGAAGGCCCCGATCTCATCATCCAGGGATCGAGCACGGTCTATGCGGGGCTGCTCGCCGCCGGGCTGATCGACCGGCTGATACTGATGACCTTCCCGGTGACGCTGGGCAAGGGCAAGCGGCTGTTCGGCGACGGCACGCCTACCATGAGGCTAACGATGGTCGATCACAAGGTCACTGCAAAAGGCACCGTGATTGCGACGTACGAGCCCGGCGGCACACTTCCCGCGTTCCCGCCGTTCGGCCCCCAACCCAGCACAAGCTCGCGCGAGGCGGAACGGCAGCGCCGAATGGCAGACGGAAGTTGGTGATCTGATGACTTCACGTCGGCTCACTGGAAAATGTTTCTGCGGCCGGGTCGAGTACGAGGTGGCCGATGAGTTTGAATATGCCGCTTACTGCCATTGCTCGAATTGCCGCCGGACGACGGGTTCCGCGTTCAAACCGTTCGCCGGGATTAGACGCGCGAAGTTCAATCTCATCCGGGGCGTCACCGACCTCCTGGTCTACGGCGAGGAGATCGGCAACGACAGCCACTGCAAATCGTGTGGCTCGCTGGTGTTCTCTGTCGTTCGGGACGGAGCCTATGTTCACGTTCCCATGGGAACGCTGGTAGATGATCCGTCCATTCGGCCGACGAAGCACATCTTCGTTGGCTCCAAGGCGCCGTGGTTCGAAATTACCGATGAGCTTCCGCGATTCGAGGGCCACGCACCGAATTAGCGGCCGAGCAAGTATGAATAGGCAGAGCCAATCCTTTAAGATCATGCATGCAGATTGGCAAGCGACGGTTTTGGGGCGAACGATACGTGCTGCCAACAGCGGTGCTCACAGCACTCGAGCAGATTTTCGACGAATCGGTGGGCGGCGTTCGGGTCGTTGAGTATTCGCGATATGCCCGAGCGCACTTGGGTATGTCCGCGACCACGAGGCCGAACCGTATCCTGCTCGCGGGAAGTGGCGAGGAATTCATTGCGAACTCGGAAATGGTGTTGCATGAATACTTTCATGTGGTGCGTCAATGGCGAACCGGCTATTTGAATCGTCGCCGGTATTTGTGGGAGTCGATGCGTGTTGGCTATTGGGAAAATCGGTTCGAACGGGAGGCTCGCGAGTTTTCCGCCAACGCCCTGGGGCGGTACCGCAAATACTTAAAAGATGCCGGAGATTGAAACAGCCAGACACCGCGCTCGTTTGGTCATATTCCTACAAACTTCCGACCAATTCTCTGACGGCGTTCGCCTGACGCAATCGCGATAGTTGAATGCGAATTGGCAGTGAATAGTCACACAGGGAGACCAAAAGGAGCACGTGTATGTCGAAGGTACTCATCGCGGATGATCATGCAGTCGTCAGGGCCGGCTATAAGCAATTCCTCGAGGAAGAACGGTCAATCACCGAAATCGGCGAGGCCTCTAGCGGGAACGAGGCCTTGATGCAATTGCGACGGAAAAACTGGGATCTCCTTCTAATGGATATCCACATGCCGGATCGCAGCGGAATCGACATTTTGCGGCACGTAAGCAGTTACCCCAACGTGCGCGTGCTCATCATGAGCGGGCTGCCCGAAGAGCAATATGCGCGCAATGTGTTGCGTGCCGGTGCCCGTGGCTATTTGTCCAAAGGCGGGTCGCCAGAAGAGCTCTTGGTCGCCGTTCGTACGGTATTGAAAGGAAATCGATATGTCAGCGCTTCCCTTGCGGAATCAATGGCGGCCGATCTCGAGCGGCCCGGCGATCAAAATCAGCTGCCGCACACGGCGTTATCGAGCCGCGAATTTCAGATCTTTCGGAAACTATCGGCAGGTGCGCCTCTCACGGGGATTGCAAAAGAATTAAGCTTGAGTGTGAAAACCGTGGGGACCTATCGCAGCCGGATACTCGAAAAGATGGCATTCAAGTCAAACGCGGAACTCACTGGATACGCGTTGAAGAACGGGTTGATTCAATAGCGCGTGGGACCGGAGTTTAGACTTTAGTCCTAGCGGGCATAGGCTTTGGAACGGGCGCCGCAACCGCATATGGAGATAATGGTGATTTGCCCCACCCAGAGTTATGCTTTCCGACTATGCAGACTGAACGCGATCCCACGGCGCTACGCTACAACGGCCTGACCGAGCACGTCGAGGGCCTGCCAGCCGAGGCATACTTCGATGCGCGGAACTTTGAACTCGAGCTGCAGCGGATCTGGTACCGAACCTGGTTTTATGTCTGCCGGTCGAGCGAGGTGGCGCAACCTCGCGCATTCCGCAGCGTGGAACTCGGCGACCAACGATTATTGCTGGTGCGCGGAGAGGATGGCGTATTGCGCGGGTTTCATAACACCTGTCGGCATCGAGGCGCCGCTCTCCACCGCGAGGCCGAAGGCAGGCTGCGCTCCGCGGCCATCGTCTGTCCGTATCACGCCTGGGCGTACAGCCTGGAAGGCCATCTGCTGCGCACGTCATCCAAGCATCACGGCGAAGGCTTCGACATGGCGAAGCTTTCCCTGTACCCGATTGCGGTGCGCGAAGCGGAAGGTTTCATTTTCATCGCGCTCCACCCTGATCCGGCACCTTTTGAGGCGGCTTTCGATCCCCCGCTGGCCCGTCTCGGGGCGTGGCCATTGCGGGACCTCGTCGTGGGCCATGTGCTGCTTACGACTCTCACGTGCAATTGGAAGATCTACTGGGAGAACTTCAATGAATGCCTGCACTGCCCGACGGTGCATCCCAGCCTGTCGCAATTGGTGCCCATCTATG
>Ga0116230_10001240_pt1 | contig 23882 bp, 22 predicted proteins | sample S1TSphfallax_3_FD_88678 | JGI IMG/M metagenome (GOLD analysis project Ga0116230, IMG submission 88678) | Host-associated microbial communities from peat moss isolated from Minnesota, USA - S1T2_Fd - Sphagnum fallax MG | ecosystem: Host-associated > Plants > Peat moss > Unclassified | place... | reverse complement strand
CCGATGAACGCGGACCCCATCAAGTACGAGGTGGACAAGGCATCGGGAGCCTTGTTTGTGGACCGCTTCATGATGACGGCAATGCATTATCCGTCGAATTACGGCTATATCCCGCATACCGTCGGCGAAGACGACGATCCGGTGGATGTGCTCGTTCACACACCGTTTCCGCTGCTGCCGGGCGTCGTGGTTCGGTGTCGCGCCTTGGGCGTGCTGAAGATGGATGACGAATCCGGCGGCGATGCCAAGCTGTATGCCGTACCCACCGATGACATTTGCCCGTTGTTCGTGCACTGGAGATCGATCAGCGACGTGCCCGAGATCCGCCTCAAACAGGTCCAGCATTTCTTCGAGCACTACAAGGACCTCGAGGCCGGCAAATGGGTGAAGGTGGTCGGCTGGGGGGGTCTGGACGATGCCCACGCGGAGATCAGTGGCGGCATGAAGCGCTACCTCGAGCAGCACGACCGCCGCAGCGGCGAAGACCGCCGCGGCACGCTCTAAACCGCGGCACGCTCCAAACTAGAGGAACTCCTCCGGGGCGAACGGCGCGAGAATCCCCAGCAAGAAGCGCTGCCAGTGCGTCGTCTCAGGATCCGTGTGCCAAACCTGCTCCGCACCGGCCTCGCCGCTCACCCATTCGATATGCCCGTGCGCATCCAACTTCAGGGTGTAGCTGCCGTCGGCGCTGATGTCATCCAGCAGGTTTTCGAGCTGAATGGCGATGTCGGGGCTGCGGATGACGATGCCCATTTCGCTGTTGGTGCGCGCCGAGCGCGCATCCATGTTCATGGAGCCGATAAAAACAGTCTTTTCATCGATCACCAATGCCTTGGCGTGCAGACTGGCATTGGCGCTGCGAAAGGGGTGGAAACGCTTGCGCTTCTGGCCGAGCTTCGGCCGCACTTCGCGAAGCTCGACGCCGAGCTTGAGCAAAGCGACCCGATATCGGGCATAGCCATTGTGGACCAAAGGCGAATCCGTCGAGGCCAGCGAGTTGGTCAGGATGCGGATATGCACCCCACGATGCTCGAGCTCGCGCATCAACGCCACGCCGTCGTCGCCGGGAACGAAGTACGGCGAGATGATGATGACCTCATGCTGGGCAGAACGCATGAGCGCCTTGATGTCATTGGCGATCGTCACTTCACCGTCCGGCGACACGTCGCTCACCATCTTGGCGGGGCGGTCGGCCAAGACCGTTGCCGGAACCCAATTGAGCTGCAGAGCATGGGTGTCGAGTTCGTGCCCCAGCCAGTTCGCGTCGCCGGACATGGTGCCTTCCGGCAGGGAAGGCGCCGGCCCTTCAGCGGCAACGGGCGCCGCCAAGGAGGCAATGGGATAGGCGTACTTGCTGTTCCAGAATGCATCGAAGGTCGCCGATAATTGCTCCACGATCTGCCCGGCGGCAACGACGTCCAGATCGATGAAATTGCTGTGCGGATCACGCGTGAAATACTGATCGCCGATGTTTCGCCCGCCGGTGATGGCGATGGCGTTGTCGGCGATGAACAGCTTGTTGTGCATCCGGTGATTGATGCGCGGAATGTCGTACGCCGACACCACGAAGCGGGTCCACGTGGCGAAGCGGCCGCCGGGAAATGGATTGAAGACGCGGACCTCGACGTTCGGCAGCTCGGAGAGATGCATGAAGCGCCGATCCTCGCCGGCGGTGTTGAGGTCATCGACCAGCATGCGCACCCTCACCCCCCGCGCCGCCGCGAGACGCAGATGGTGGAGCAACAGTCGTGCCGAATCATCCTCATGGATGAGGTAGTACTGTAAATCGAGTGTCCGCTCGGCCCGGTCGGTGAGCGCGATGAGACTCGCGAGCGCTTCATCGCCGGTCATGAGCAAACGAAAGCCGGACAGACCGCGACCATCATCGGCGTGCACGACGGCCGCGCCGAGCGGCGTCGAGTCCCGCCGGGCGAGCGCCACGCTCGGATACTTGTGCACGTGCTGTGGCAGTCCCACGCATCCGGCGAGCAACAGCACGAGGCATGCAGAAGCTGCGATCCGGCATTTATACATCCGGAGATCATATCAGGCACACTTTGCATCCATGTATCCACAGCGTCGCATCAGGAGCTTCGTTCTAAGGGCCGGTAGAGTGACCGCGGCGCAGGAGCGAGCGCTCAAGGAGTTGTGGCCGGCGTACGGTCTCGAGTTCACCGGGACCCGCCTCGATCTGGATGCCGCCTTCTCGAGAGCGGACGCGCCGCGCTGCCTCGAGATCGGCTTCGGCGCGGGTGAAGTGATCGGCAGCCTCGCGAAGACCCATCCGCACATCGACTACCTCGGCATCGAGGTGCACCGAGCCGGAGTTGGCCGGCTGCTGCTCGCGGCCGCTGCGGACGACGTGCGCAACCTGCGCATCGTCTGCCACGATGCCGTCGAAGTGCTGAAGGTTGCGATCGAGGCGCAATCCTTCGACGAGATCCTGATTTTCTTCCCCGATCCGTGGCACAAGAAGCGCCATCGCAAGCGCCGCCTGATCGACGACGAATTCATCCAGCTGCTCGCCGAGCGGCTGCGCGGCGGCGGGATATTGAGGCTGGCCACCGATTGGGCCGATTACGCCGAACAGATGCTCGCGGTGTGCGGCGCCTGCGCGCAACTCGAGTCGTTGAGCCCGACGGGGGGCTATGTTGACCGCCCGGCCGCTCGTCCGTCGTCACGCTACGAACGACGTGGCCTCCGGCTGGGGCATGCCGTCTGGGATCTGGCCTATCGCCGGCGCTAGCGCCGGCACTGACGCTAACGAAAAAAGCTGCCGCGGATGCCGTCGACGATGAACTGTACCGCGAGTGCCGCCAACACCACACCCGACAGGCGGCTCATGACGTTGGCTCCGGTCACCCCGAGCACCTTCATCAATCGGGGCGCCGCCAGCATGAGTAGCCAGCAAATCACGAGTACCGCCGCGACCACCACCAAGAAGCCGGCAAACAGTGCCGGCTCCGCGGAGGTCTCGCCGGCGGTGAGCAGAATCGTCGCCAGCGCGCCCGGTCCGGCAATGAACGGAAAGGCGAGCGGAAAGACCGAGATATCATCGCGCGTCAGGGCTTCCTCGCGTTCCGGGGACGTTGAACGCGTACGCGAAGGATGCGCGAACACCATCTCCAGAGCGATCAGGAACAATAGGGTGCCCCCGGAGATCCGGAACGAACTCAAGGAAATGCCCATCAGGTCGAGAAATTTCGCGCCCGCCAGGGCGAACAGCACGCAGATCCCGAGCGCAATCGCCGTCGCCTTCCCGGCCATGTGCCGCTGGTAGCTGGCCGTCGCGCCCTCGGTCAATCCGGCGTACAGAGGAATGAGCGAAATCGGCTCGACGACGACGAAAAAAACCACGAAGAATTTACAGAGTTGTTCGACCATGAGATTGCTGCCGCTAGGACACGGCCGGACTCGCTTCACGCGTGGACAACTCTCTCAAGGGTCCACGGAGAATCACCAGCAAGATGAGCCCCGGCACCGCGGTCAGACAGGTCACCACGAAGAAATGCGCCCAGCCGATCATCGGCACGAGGGCGCCGGCGATGGCGCCGGTGACATTGCGCGGCAGCACGGCCAGCGCGGACAGCAGCGCATACTGGGTCGCACTGTAATTCGCCGAACAGAGTGAGACCAAGAACGCCACGAAGGCCGCCTGTCCCATGCCGCCGATCATGGTGTCCAGGCAGGTGGCGAGCGCGAGCAGCCATAGTTTCTTGCCAACCACGGCCAACCATACATAGAGAAGGTTGGTGAGTGCTTGGCCGATGCCGAATATCAGCAGCGAGCGGAAAGTCCCCCAGCGCAGATACACCCAACCGCCGAAGGCCACGCCGACCATGGTTGAAATGGTCATGTTGAGCTTCCCGGCAATGCTCAATTCCTCCAGCGAAAATCCGACCCCACGGATCATGAAAGCGCTGTAGAGGCTCAAGGCGAGCGCGTCGCCCACCTTGTACAGCAGGACCAGGAGCAGAAAGCCCCACATGCCCTTCTGATTGAGCAACGCGCGCAGCGGCTGCCACACCGCGTCGGCCAAGCTGCGCGGCGGATGACCCGGGGCCAAAGGCTCCGGTGCCCAAATGGTGGCGAGCATCGTCACGGCCATCAACAAGGCCACGAGCAAAAAGGCGATACGCCAGCCGGCCTTCGCCGCCACCAACACGAGTACCGTGCCGGCCAGCATGGCCGCCGTCCGATAGCCGAAGGCGGCCGCAGCGGCGGCGAGCGCGCGTTCGCTGGCGGGGATGGCGTCGACCCGGTACGCGTCGATGACGATATCCTGGGAGGCGGAGAGGAATGCTACGGTCACGGCGATTCCCGCCAGCACATACGGCGCCTTGGTCGGCGAACAGAACCCCATCACCCCGATACAGACCGCGAGGCAGGCCTGATAAATCAGGATCCACCCGCGCCTTCTCCCGAGAAACGGCGGCATATAACGATCCAACAGGGGCGCCCACAGGAACTTGATGTTGTACGGGAGCGCAGCCAGCGAAAAGAGCCCAATCGCCTTGATGCTCAAGCCATCGGACGCCAGCCAGGCTTGCAGCGAAAAATTCGTCAGGTTGAATGGCAGACCGGAAGCGAAGCTCAGGAACAAAATGACCACCATGCGTTTGTCCCCAAGCGCCTGCAGCAGCGTGGGTCTCTCGGTGGGTGGGTGGGCTGTGAGCATGGCGCGCGATCTTACCAGCCCATTGCGGCGGGTGCTTGCGGCGCGGCGTCGCACTTGCGAGACTTCGCGCTATGTCCGTGCCCAGTGACCCGTCCCCCTATCGAAGCGAATTCATCGAACTTTGCATGCGGCTGGGCGCCTTGAAGTTCGGCAGCTTCACCTTGAAATCCGGGCGCGTTAGCCCTTATTTTTTCAACTCGGGACTGTTCAACACGGGAGCCGCCATTGCCGCCCTAGGCCGCGCCTACGCCGCCGCGATCGCCGCAGCCGACGTCTCGGTGGACATGCTGTTCGGTCCGGCCTACAAGGGCATTCCATTGGTCACCGCGACTGCCGCGGAGTTGGCCGAGACGCAGGGGCGAAGCCTGCCCTTTGCCTTCAATCGGAAGGAAGCGAAGGATCACGGCGAAGGCGGCAGCATCGTCGGCAGTCCGTTGCGGGGTCGTGTTTTGATCGTCGACGACGTAATCACCGCCGGCACCGCCATCCGCGAGTCTGTCGACATCATCAAGGCGGCCGGCGCGACCCCCGCCGGGGTGCTCATCGCTCTCGACCGGCAGGAGCGGGGCAACGAAGGGGGCCGGTCCGCGGTTGAGGAGATTCGCGAACAATTTGCCATTCCCGTGATCGCCGTCCTCGATCTGTCCGAATTGATGCGATATATGGAGCAGCAGGGGCGGCATGGGGAACTCTCGAGGATGCAATCCTATCGAGCCCAGTACGGCATTTGAGCTCCGCTGCAATCACCATGACCACCTTTCCGATATGACCATCGATCACAAAATCATCGGCATGACGCTGCGGGTGATGATGTTGGCGGCGACTCTGTCGCCGGCTGCCGGCATTGCCGACAACGCGCACCGTACCTACAAATGGGTCGACGACCAGGGGGTGACCCACTACGGTGACCGTGTGCCACCGGAGTTTGCCAATGAGGAACAGCACATCATCAATCCTCAAGGCGTCGAAACCGCGCACATCGACCCGCCGCCCAGCGCCGAGCAACTTGCCGCAGAAGAACGCAAGCGACTTGACGCGGAACAGCAGGCGAGCCGAGACAAGAACCTGTTGAGTACTTACAGCGCCGTCAGCGAAATAGAAAGGCTGCGCGACCAGCGTCTGGCGTTGATATCCGACCAGATCAAGGTCACGACTCAGTTTCTCGACATCCTGGACGCCCGGCTCAAGAAACTCACCGCCACCTCCGCGAGGTTCAAACCCTACAGCGATGATCCGAAGGCGCCGCCGATGTCCGATCAGATCGCCGAGGACCTCGTCCACACCGGCAACGATATCCGCACGCAGCGGGACAATTTGCGTGAGAAACGCACCGAAGAGGCGAATATGCGTCAGCAGTTCTCCGCGGACATTGCCCGCTTCAAGCAATTGAAGGGTGTTAATTGACGTCGAAGAGACGAATTTTGCTGGGGGTGACCGGCGGCATTGCCGCTTACAAGAGCCCTGAGCTGGTTCGGCGCCTGATCGAGCGTGGCGCAGACGTGCAGGTGGTGATGACGGACGCCGCACAAAAGTTCATTACGCCCTTGAGCTTTCAGGCGGTCTCCGGCCGCCCGGTGCGCTGCGACCTGTGGGACAGCGCAGCGGAAGCCGCCATGGGGCACATTGAACTCGCTCGCTGGGCAGAGCTCGTGCTGATCGCTCCGGCCAGCGCCGACTTCATCGCCCGCTTAGCCGGCGGCCGGGCGGACGATCTGCTCGCGACGCTGTGCGTTGCGACCGAGGCACCCATTGCGCTCGCCCCCGCCATGAACCGGGTCATGTGGGGCAACAAGGCGACGCAAGCCAACATCGAGGTTCTGGTTTCGCGCGGCGTGCGCATTCTCGGACCCGGCTCGGGCAGTCAGGCCTGCGGCGAGATCGGCTTGGGTCGGATGTGGGAGCCACAGGAGCTGGCCGAGAATTTATTGGCATTGCCGCCGAATGCCGGCCTGCTCACCGGGCTCAACGTGCTCATCACCGCCGGTCCGACGCGCGAACGCCTCGATCCCGTACGTTATCTCACCAACCGCAGCTCCGGGAAAATGGGGTTTGCGGTTGCAACCGCCGCTCGTGAGGCCGGTGCGCACGTGACCATGGTCAGCGGGCCGGTGCATTTGCCAACGCCGGCCGGCGTCACGCGTATCAACGTCGAGAGTGCGCGCGACATGTACGCCGCGGTACACAGGCAGATCGCCGATGCAGACGTGTTCATCGCGGCGGCGGCGGTGGCTGACTTTCAGCCCGTAACCGTGGCCAAACAAAAGATCAAGAAACAGGGCGTGGGTGTGGGCGTGAAGCTCGACCTGGAGCCGGCGCCCGATATCGTCAAATCGGTCGCCGACATGGCAAAGCGCCCCTTCGTCGTGGGTTTCGCCGCCGAAACCGATGATGTCGAGGACAACGCGAGAGCCAAATTGAAGCGCAAGAAACTCGACATGATTGCGGCCAACCACGTGGGTGACGGCATCGCCTTCGACTGCGAAGACAACGCCCTCACGGTGCTCTGGCCCGGCGGCAAAATCGAGGTCGCGCGCGGCCCCAAGATCGACGTTGCGCGGGCCTTGATTGCGCTCATCGCCGAGCGCCTACCGCCAACCGATGGCCCCCGGCGTGGCGCCCGCAAGCGGCGTGCGCCCGCAGCGGATACCCGCGCCCGGCTGCGCAGCCGCCGGGTACGCCGTTGACAACCGCTGCACAGCGGCGGGTGAAGCTGCGCATCTTGGATTCGCGGCTGGGCCGGGACTTTCCCTTGCCGGAACGCGCCACCGGCGGCTCGGCCGGCATGGATCTGCGCGCCTGTATCGACGCGCCGTTGGAACTCAAACCCGGAGCGGTCGAATTGATCCCCACCGGGCTCGCCATTTACTTGGAGGACAGTGGTCTTGCCGCCCTGCTGTTGCCTCGCTCAGGGCTCGGCCACAAGGACGGGATCGTGCTCGGCAACCTGGTCGGCTTGATCGATTCTGACTATCAGGGACCGCTGCTGGTGTCGCTGTGGAATCGCGGGACGGCGCCGTTCACCATCGCTCCCGGTGTTCGCATTGCGCAGATGGTCATCGTTCCGGTCGTCCAGGTGGACTTCGACATCGTCGAGAACTTTACCGCCTCGATTCGCGGACACGGGGGTTTCGGCAGTTCCGGCCACGATTGACCGCCAAACTGCACGCACGCCCAAGATATGGGGCTGGCCGACCGCACTCTCGCCACGCATGCTGCGTGCATGGCAATCAAAGACTGGCCGAGCGATGAACGACCCCGCGAAAAGTTGCTGGACAAGGGCGCGGGAGCCTTGTCGGATGCGGAGCTCCTGGCGATTTTTCTGCGCACGGGCACACCGGGGTGCTCGGCGCTCGACTTGGCCCGCGACGTGCTCTTCAACTTCTCCTCCCTGCGTAAGTTCATCGCGGCCGATCGACAGCGCTTTTGCGCAGTACCGGGATTGGGACCGGCGCGCTATGCCGAGTTGCAGGCGGGCCTCGAGATCGCCCGGCGACAACTCGGCGAGTCGCTGCGGACCGGACCGTCCCTGGCGAGCCCACGCGCCACGGCGGATTTTCTCAACGCGAAGCTGCGCTACCTGGAGCACGAGGTTTTTTGCTGCCTGTATCTCGACAAGCGTCACCGCCTGCTGAATTACGAAGAGCTGTTTCGCGGGACCATCGACGGCGCGAGCGTGCATCCGCGGGAAATCGTCAAACAGGCGCTGCGTTGGAACGCCGCGGCGGTCATCGTCGCGCACAATCACCCGTCCGGCATTGCCGAGCCCAGCCAGGCGGACGAACTCATCACCCAGCGCGTCAAGGCGGCGCTCGGGGTCATCGACATCCGGCTGCTCGACCACATCATCGTCGGTGATGGCACGAGCGTGTCGCTCGCGGAACGCGGCCTGCTCTGAACTTGCTAAGGCGAGCTCCGCCGTTCGCCCGCCGCTCGAAGGGCCGCATCCAATGCGGCCGCATCGTAGGGTTTGCGCAGCAGGAACATGCCCCCATGAGGATCGCCCGCGGGATTCAGCTCGCCCTGCTCGAGTCGTACGCCCTCGGCGCCGGTGGCGAAAATGATCTTGAGGCTCAAGTTGCGGAGGCGCGCGGCGGCGGCCAACTGAGTTCCGGGCATGTCCGGCAGCCCGACATCGGTCAGCAAAATATCGGTCGAGTGCTCGAGCAAGGCGAGCGCCCGCGCCGCATCAGCCGCCTCGGACACGGTATGTCCCATGCCCAGCAGCAGGTCGGTGGTGGCCGCCCGAATCAACTCATCATCCTCCACCAGGAGAATTTTCAAGCTGCGCGGGCGGCCTGCACCCGAACCGTGGTACACGTGTCCGCCGCGCATGACCGCCGAGTTCGCGCCGCTGAATCGCTGCCGCTGATTACGCAGCACATGCCGTATCTTTCGCGCCAGCGATTCGCGCGTGTACGGCTTGCTCAAGAGTTCGACACCCTCATCGAGGCGGCCGCCGTGCATGATGGCATCATCGGTGTAGCCGGAAGTGAACAGCACCGAGAGCTGCGGCAGCCGTTTGCGCGCTTGTCGGGCAAGTTCGGGGCTGCGCAACGGGCCGGGCATCACCACATCGGTGAACAACAGGTCAATCGCCGCGCCGCTCTCGATGATGGCGAGCGCACTCTGCGCCTCGCGAGCGCGCAGCACCCGGTAACCTAAGTCGGATAACAGCTCGACGACCGTGTCGCGCACCTCATCGTCGTCCTCCACCACGAGCACGGTCTCCTTGCCGCCGGTGATCGGGCCGGTATCGATTTCGGCAGCGCTATCCTCGGCCTGCTCGGCGCGCGGCAGATAAATCCGCACGGTCGTGCCCTGGCCGGGTTGGCTGACGATTTTGATATGCCCGTTGGATTGCCGCACGAAGCCATACACCATGCTGAGGCCAAGCCCGGTTCCCTGACCCTCGGGCTTGGTGGTGAAAAAGGGCTCGAAGACATGCTCGATGACATCGGCCGCCATGCCGCAGCCGGTGTCAGTCACCGCCAGCATGACGTACTGCCCCGGTCGCCGGTCATCATGTTGAGCCGCCTCCGCCGCAGTGAGCTCCGCATTGCCGGCCTCGAGAGTCAGCCGGCCGTGTCCATTCATCGCATCCCGCGCATTGATGGCGAGGTTCAACAGCGCGTTCTCGACCTGTGACGGATCGACCAGGCTGTTCCACAAGCCGCCGCTGATCCGGGTGTCGATCTCGATCCCATCGCCCAGGGCCCGACGCAGCAGATCGTCGAGACCGTGGATGAAACGCCCGAGGTTGACCACCTTCGGCGCCAAGGGCTGTCGGCGACCGAAGGCCAATAGTTGCGCGGCGAGCTTCGAGCCCCGGGTCACGCCGGCAAGTGCATGGCGAAGCCGCCGTTCCGCCTTGTCGTTGCCCGCCACATCATTGGCGAGCAACTGCAGATTCCCGCCGATGACCTGCAGGAGATTATTGAAATCATGGGCGACGCCGCCCGTGAGTTTGCCCACGGCCTCCATTTTCTGCGACTGGCGCAGCACCTGCTCGATCTTTTCGCGCTCCTCCGCCTCGCTGCGCAGCTGCGCATTCGCCGCTTCGAGCTCCTCGGTACGCGCGGCGACCTGCGCCCGTAATGCATCCCCCATTTGCCGTCGCACCCGCGCCATGGCGAGAGCGCCATCGACGCGGGCGATGAGTTCCCGTGCCGAGAATGGTTTCACCAGGTAGTCGTCGGCGCCCGCCGCCAGGCCCTCGACGCTCGACTCTTCACCGGCCCGCGCCGAGATCACGATGATGGGCAGATCGCGCAGCTGCGCATCCGCGCGGATCGTCTTGATGAGCGTAAATCCGTCCATGCCCGGCATCATCATATCGGTGAGCAACAGATCTGGACGGGAGCGACGTATCGACGCGAGCGCCTTACGTCCGTCCTCCGCGGCGGTGACATCGTGGCGGGCACCGAGCAACTGGCAGATGTATTCGCGCATGTCGGTGTTGTCGTCGGCGAGCAGAATGCGTGATCGCGGCGCGGTCGGACGAAATGCCGCGGCGGAGATGATTTGCGTCTCCGCAAGATCCTCCGGCGGCGGTGTTCCGCTCGGCAACCAGCGCAATGCCTCCTCGACGAACGCCTGGGCGATACCGCCCGAGTGGACGAGGGCGCGTTCGGGACGAATCTGCTCGGGCGGCAGATGCGCCGAACCGAGTGGCATCGTGATGTAGAACGTCGTGCCCCGACCCTGGGCGCTTTCAACGCGAATCGTGCCCCCATGGACATCCACGAGTTCCTTGACGAGCGCCAGCCCAATGCCGCTTCCCTCGAAGCTGCGGCCTCGCGCTCCCTCGATGCGATGGAAGCGCTCGAACAGCCGCGGTAATTCGGCAGCCGGGATGCCGGTGCCGGTATCTTCGACCTTGAGCTCAACCGCGCCTTCGCGTGCCGTCAGGGAGAGCGTGATACCGCCGACAAAAGTAAATTTGAAGGCGTTCGACAACAGATTCAGAACGATTTTTTCCCACATGTCGCGATCCACATGCACTCGCGGCAGCGGCGATGGCACAGCCACGTCGAAGCGTAACTCCGCCTTCTGCATGGCGAAGCGGAAGGCGCCGGCGACCTCGATGGTCAGCGCCGCGAGATCCGTGGGTTCAAAGGCGGCGCGCACCCGGCCCGCCTCGGCCCGCGAGAAATCCAGCAGCGAATTGACCAGCTTCAACAGGCGCATGGCATTGCGTTGTACCAGCCGCAGGCGCTCCCGTTCGCCTGCAGGCAGCGCGGCGCCGGCCAAAGCCTCTTCCAGCGGCCCCAACATCAAGGTCAGTGGCGTGCGAAACTCATGACTGACATTGGAAAAGAAGTGGGTCTTTACCCGGTCGATCTCGGCGAGTGATTCCGCCCGCCGCCGTTCCTGTTCATACGCATCGGCGTTGGCCACCGCCGCCGCCACCTGGCCGGCAACCAGGCCGAGAAAGTCTCGGTAACTGCGGTCTAACAGCCGATAGCGGTTCAGCCCGACCACCAAGACTCCCCGCCGTCCCGTCTCGCCTGCCGGCAGCACCGGCAACAGCGCCACCTGGACGACCGGTTGGGTCCAAAATCCGCGGGGCAGGGAAGCGTCGAATCCGCCGGTCGGGGCGCCCTGCACATGCACTTGATGGGTACCCAAGACCTCGCCGAGGGGCCAAGGCTCGCGACTGTCCGAGGCCAGCAGCAGGGGCGCGGCAGGATCACCCGGTGCGATACCCTGCGTGCCCACCAGCGACAACAACCCCGGCTCCGAATCGCTCATGTAGATCAGAGCGAAGGGAAGGTCCTGCGGGTTGGTGCCGAATGCCGCGGCGGCTTTCGCACACACATCGCGCCAGGCGCGGGTATCGCGGGTGGCCGCCGATAAATCGCGCAGCAGGGCGAGCTGCCGCTCACCGATCACCCGCTTGGTATCATCGGCGTTGGCACAGATGATGCCGCCGGTGCGGCCGTCATCCAGCGGGATCGGGCTATAAGAAAAAGTGAAGTAGGTCTCCTCGGGATAGCCGTTGCGCTCCAGGATGAGGAGTTGCTCCTCGACATAGGTGCCCTCGACACCCCCCGTGGCGGTGGCGAGCAGCGGCTCGATGTCCGCCCAGATTTCATGCCAAACTTCCGCGGTCGGCCTGCCCAAGGCCGACGGATGTTTGTCGCCCATGATGGCCTTGTAAGCATCGTTGTAGAAAAACAGCAAATCGCTGCCCCACCCCACCCAAATGGGCTGCCGGGACGTCAGCATGATGCGCAAAGCCGTCTTCAGGCTTTGCGGCCAGGATTCCGGGCTTCCCAGCGGACTTGCCGACCAATCGTGGGTCCGAAGCAGCGCCCCCATCTCGCCGCCGCCGGCGAGGAAACTCGGGCCGGCCACGGCCTCTCGTGCGTCGTTCTGCAACGTCTGCCGCTTTCTGGCCAATGTTGTAGCGTCCTACCGTTCCGGTCCAATATCCCGCTGAAACTTATGCCCGGATGGACGGTGGTCGCTACCAGACAGCGCCGCATGTCATTGCCAGAAGAGAGTGTACGTTGCCTTGCACGGCCAGGCCTGGTATAAAGCGCGGCTATCCCTTTAAGATCCACTTGCAAGGTTTTTCACATGTCGCGAGTCTGCCAAGTGACGGGCAAGGGCCCCAAGACCGGTAATACCGTCTCCCACGCGAATAATCGCAAGCGCCGCCGATTTTTGCCCAACTTGCACACCCATCGGTTCTGGCTGGAAACCGAAAAGCGCTTCGTCAGCCTGAGGGTGACGACCCGGGGCCTGCGAACGATCGAAAAGCGTGGCGTCGATGTGGTCGTTGCCGATCTCCGCGCCCAAGGCGTCAAGGTTTAAGGAGCATTCCGAATGCGCGATAAAATCAAGCTGGTGTCATCTGCCGGAACCGGCCATTTCTATACCACGACCAAGAACAAGCGCCTCCACCCCGATAAGATGGAGACCAAGAAGTTTGACCCCGTGGCCCGCAAGCACGTCCCTTACAAAGAATCGAAGATCAAGTAAGCGGCACCGCACCCCGGGCTGGTACCTACCCTGCGATTGTGCCCCTAGTCGCGGCGCCCGCGGGCGGTCTCTCGGGCAGGGCTCATGCCCGAACTGCCTGAAGTCGAGACCACGCGCCGGGGCATTGCCCCAGCCCTGCTGGGCCAGCGCGTCGTCGACGTCATCATTCGTGATCGGCGCCTGCGCTGGCCCATACCGGCGGGCCTCGAAGCGCAGCTCTCGAGGCAGACCGTTCGCACGGTCGAGCGACGCGCCAAGTACATTCTGATCGGCTTCGACACCGGGACCCTGATTTTGCATTTGGGGATGTCGGGCAGCTTACGAATCGTCGACTCAGGCAGCACGCCCCGGCTTCACGATCATTGGGATATCCTGATGGACTCGGGGAAGACTCTGCGCTTTCACGATCCACGACGCTTCGGCAGCGCGCATTGGACCGAGGACGGACCGCATGAACATCCGCTGCTCAAGCGTCTCGCGCCCGAGCCGCTCGGCGATTCCTTCGATGCCGACCATCTGTTTCGTGCCACCCGGCGGCGCACCGTCGCGATCAAACACCTCATCATGAATTCCCAGCTGGTGGTGGGCGTTGGGAACATCTACGCCAGCGAGGCGCTGTTTCGAGCCGGCATCTCCCCGGGCCGGGCTGCTCGCCGCTTGAGCCGCGCGCAGGCCGCGGCGCTCACCACCGCCATCAAGCACGTGCTCGAGGCTGCCATCGAGATTGGCGGCACGACGCTGCGCGACTACGTCAACGCCGAAGGCGTTCCCGGCTATTTTCGCCAGCAGCTCTACGTCTACGAACGGGACGGCCAGCCTTGCCGGGCCTGTGCAACGCCGATCAAGCAGCGCATCCAGGGGGGGCGGTCCACCTATTGGTGCTCCGTCTGTCAGCGCTGATCAAAGCTTGCGATGCCGCTTCAACTCCACCTCGACGATGGGGTGCACGAACTCCGACACATTGCCGCCCAGGACGGCGATTTCCCGAACCAAGGTCGACGAAATGAAGGTGTATTGTTCCTGAGGAGTCATGAACACCGACTCGATTTCAGGCGTGAGATGCCGGCTCATATTGGCCAATTGAAACTCGAATTCGAAGTCGGAGACGGCCCGCAAGCCCCGGACCACCACCGCCAGGCCATTGTGCCGCGCGAAATCCACGGTAAGTCCCACATAGCCTTTCACTTCCACGTTATGCACGTCGGCGAGTACCCGCCGAGCCATGTCGACGCGCTGTTCCAGGGTGAACATCGGGGCCTTGTTCGGATTGGCGGCCACCGCCACGACGAGCCGATCAAAGATGCTCGCCGCCCGCCGCACCAGATCATGATGACCGTTGGTGATGGGATCGAAGGTACCCGGATATACGGCTGTTCTTTTGTTCATCGTCGGCGCATCTTTTGGACAGCTCATGGGTGAACTCGCGCCAGATGATACCCCACCTCGCCCGCTGACTTTGACTTGAGCAATTCCCAATGGGCTGGGAGCGGGGGCGCCCCGGCAGACTTCTCGTTTTCCAGATAAACCATGCCGCCGGCTTTCACCCACCCTCCCACATCGAGCAATGGAACATATTCCGCCAGCATATTTTGCCCGAACGGGGGATCCATGAATGCGATGTCGAACGGCTTTCCGAATGATTCGCCGCCGCTCTTGAGGAAACGGGAGGCGCCCATTTCAATCACGCGGGCCCGCGCCGTCCCACCCAAGCGCCCGAGCGCATCGACCACCGACCGAGCGGCGGCCTGCGCCTGTTCCACGAACACGGTTTCCCGTGCACCGCGGGACAACGCCTCCAAACCCAACGCTCCCGAGCCGGCAAACAGGTCCAGGCAGCGAGTTCCTGGGATGTCATGCTGCAGCCAGTTGAACACGGTTTCGCGCACCCGGTCCGGGGTTGGCCGCAGCCCGGGCAGATCGGGAAAATTCACGCGTCGGCCACGCCAGGCACCGGCGATGATGCGCAGGGTGGACGGGCCCGGCTCAGGGGCGCCACGCTTCGCTGGGCGGGCTGGTTTCGGTGGGCTCACCGCCGGCATCATACGCTCTGTTAAGCTCATCGCCCCATGACGAACGACGCCGACAAGCCCGGCGTGCGAGGCTTTTTCAAACGCCTCCGCGCCAAACTCAACACCGGGCCCGCTTGGCTCACGACCGACATCACGGAGTTGTTGCCGGGCCGCAAGATCGATGCCGAGATCCTCGATGAACTCGAAACCCGTCTCATCACCGCGGATGTCGGTGTCGAGGCCACCGAGCGGATTCTCGAGACCTTGCGCAAACAGGTGGCGCGCAAGGAATTGAACGACGTCAATGCCCTGCTCAAGGCGTTGCATGCCGCCATGCTCGCCATCCTGAAGCCGGTCGAGCAACCGCTCGCGATCGATGCGGCGATCAAGCCCTACGTGATATTGGTGGTCGGCATCAACGGCGCCGGCAAGACCACGACCATCGGCAAACTGGCGCGGCGGCTCCTCGCCGAGAGGCGAACGGTCATGCTCGCCGCCGGCGACACGTTCCGAGCCGCCGCAAGAGAGCAGCTCGAGGTGTGGGCGGATCGCAATCAAGTTCCCATCGTCGCGCAGCAAGCCGGTGCCGAACCCGCCGCGGTGATTTTCGATGGACTGCAGGCGGCGAGGGCGCGCCATATCGACGTCTTGATCGCCGACACGGCCGGTCGGCTGCATACACAGACCCACTTGATGGACGAACTCAAGAAGGTCAAGCGGGTGCTGGCACGACTCGATCCCACGGCGCCGCATGAGGTGCTGTTGGTGCTCGACGGCACCATCGGCCAGAACGCGGTGTCGCAGGCCACGGAGTTTCACAAGGGCCTCGGGGTCACGGGTCTGGTCGTCACCAAGCTCGACGGCACCGCCAAGGGCGGAGTGGTCCTCGCCATCGCCCAAAAACTGAACATTCCCATACGCTTCATCGGCGTCGGCGAACAAAGCGAGGACTTCGGCGTATTCAACGCCGCGGAGTTCGTGACCGCGCTGCTGAAGTCCGATGCGGAAGGACGGGAAACCGCCGCCGGCTTGGCGGGAGACGGCGGCGCCGCGACACGGCGATGATACGTTTCGACCAGGTGCACAAGCGCTATCCGAATGGCCGCGAAGCGCTCGCAGGCGTGTCGTTCACCATCGAAGCGGGCGAGATGGTCTTTTTGACCGGCCACTCCGGCGCCGGCAAGAGCAGCATCCTGAAACTCATCGCGCTCATCGAGCGCCCCAGCCGTGGCCAGGTCATCGTCGCCAACCAAAACACGGCCGGCATCAATTCCGCCGGCGTGCCGCGGTTCCGCCGGCAGATCGGCGTGGTCTTCCAGGACCATAAGCTGCTGCACGATCGGCCCATTGCCGACAATGTCGCCCTGCCCCTCATCATCGCCGGAGTGCCGAAACGCGAGATCGACAAGCGGGTTCGCGCCGCCCTCGACCAGGTCGGTCTGCTCGGCAAGGAACAGAGCACTCCCCTGCAATTGTCCACCGGCGAACAGCAACGCGTCGGCATTGCGCGCGCGGTGGTCGGCAAGCCACAGTTGCTCATCGCCGATGAACCCACGGGCAACCTCGATCCGCAGCTCGCGATCGACATCATGCGCTTGTTCAAGCGCTTCAATGACGTCGGCGTGACGGTCGTGGTTGCCACCCACGATCTGCATCTCATCGACCGGGTGGGCGCCCGGCGCATCGTCCTCTCGGCAGGGCGCGTGGCGACTGCCGTGACGGATCCGGCCATGGCGAGCGCTGCCACGGCGAACGCGGCTGGCACAGGTCCGGCATGACTCTCAAGCCCTGGTTGGCCCGCCATGCCCAGACCTTGATCGGGTCGCTGGGACGCATCGTGCATCAACCAACGGGCGCCTTGTTGACCATGGCGGTGATCGGTGTGGCGTTGGCGCTGCCGCTGTTTCTGACGGTGTTTCTCGACAACTCGCGCGCCGCCACGGCGAATCTCAATCAGGGTTTCGACATCTCCGTATACCTCAAAAAGCAGGCGGCCCGCTCGCGTGCGCCGGCGCTCGCCGATCTCTGGCGACGGCGCAGCGATGTGGCCTCCGTACGGGTGATTCCGGCGGATGCGGCGCTCGTGGAATTCCGGCAAAGATCGGGTTTCGGAGCGGCGTTGGATGCGCTCACCGACAATCCGCTACCGGACACGTTGGTGGTAACGCCGGCTTTGAGCGCAAGCACCCCCAAGGGCGTGGCCGCCCTCGAGCAGGTGCTCACCGCGAGCGACGACGTCGACACGGTGCAGGTCGACAGCGCCTGGGTGAATCGACTGACGACCTGGCTCGACATTCTGCGGCGTATCGTCTGGCTCGCGGCGGCCCTGTTGGGCTTGGCGGTGGTGCTGGTGGTCGGCAACACGATCCGCTTGGACATATTGAATCGGCGCAGTGAAATCGAGGTCATGAAGTTGGTCGGTGCCACCGACGGCTTTGCGCGGCGTCCGTTTCTTTATAGCGGCGTCTGGTATGGATTGGGCGGTGGGGGAATCGCCGTCAGCATCGTGGCGATCGCCATAGGTCTGTTGACCCAGCCGGTGAACCACCTCGCCGGATTGTATGGCAGCGACTTCAGGCTGCACGGCATGACCTTGACCGCAGCTCTTGGCGTCCTCGGCATCGCCGTGACCTTGAGCTGGTTGGGATCGTGGCTCGCGGCGTCCCGCCATATCCGCGCGATCGAACCGACCTAGGTATCCCTTACCTAGTTTAGCGCCGGCCCTGTGGCTGTCGGAGCCGGTCTGACGAGGCGTCGGGGAATCCCCGCAAGTCATTGATTTGTGAACGGAATCACCATTCTGAACTCTGATTGGGTTTAGCACTCCAAGCTTCTGAGTGCTATACTGTGTTACACGTTTGGACTGGAGGTTTTCTTCATGACTACCGCCGCATTGGTCGCCAAGCCGTCGGCCTTGGTGTTCGGGGGCCCGGTTGGGAGCCTCGATTCTTATATAGACCGCGTTTCGCAGATTCCGGTGCTGAGCAAGGAAGACGAAGTCGCATTGGCGACACGCTTCCGTACCGCCGCGGATCTCGATGCCGCCCGGCAGTTAGTGCTCTCGCACCTGCGTTTCGTGGTGCATATCTCGCGCGGCTATCTGGGGTACGGGTTGCCCATGGGCGATCTCATCCAGGAAGGCAACGTTGGGCTCATGAAGGCCGTGAAGCGTTTCGATCCAAACGTCGGCGTGCGGCTCGTGTCATTCGCCGTGCATTGGATCCGAGCAGAGATTCATGAGTACGTGCTGCGTAATTGGCGCTTGGTCAAGGTCGCGACCACGAAGTCGCAGCGCAAGCTGTTTTTCAACCTTCGGCGGATGAAGAAGAATCTGGCCTGGTTATCCGAGGAAGAGACCCAGGCTGTCGCCAAGGATCTCGGGGTGGAAGTCAGCGACGTACGCGAGATGGAGCAGCGCCTCTCCGCACGCGACATGTCTTTCGATCCGACGCCGGATGCCGATGAAGAGGAGTCGTATTCGCCGGCCATGTATCTCCCGGCGACCAACGCCGACCCCGCGGTCGAGGTGGAGCGCGAAGAGTGGGAAGAGGATTCGACAGATCGCTTGATGGTCGCCATGGAAAAATTGGACGATCGCAGTCGAGATATTCTCAAGCGACGCTGGATGACGGATGACAAGGCAACCCTGCATGAACTGGCCGACGAATATGGCATTTCGGCGGAGCGTGTGCGGCAGGTCGAGACGAATGCCATCAAGAAACTCAAGGCGATGATGACGGCGTAACAGTCCGTCGGGCTGCCGGCATCACACTTGACTCTCCGGGTTTTGGCGGCGATCGTACGCAGGCCGAAACTTAGGGGCTTGAAGGGATGTCGCTCATGGTGGAAAACCGCATGCTGGGGGTTCGCATCGGTTGTCGCTCACTGTCCGAGCTTGTCGAGGCGTCGGAGCAGGCGATTGCAGATCGCACTGAATCGTTCGTTTTCGCCTGTGCCAATCCCCATTCGCTGGTCGTCGCGCAACGCGACGCCGATTTTCACAGCGCCCTGAACCGCGCGAGCGCGGTCGTCGCCGACGGGGTTGGCTGTGTTCTGGCCGCCAAGCTCGCGCACATTCCGGTGGGACCCCGGGTCACCGGCTTCGACTACTTTGCCGCCGTGATGTCGTCGCTCAATCATCGAGGTGGCCGGGTGTTTTTCTTCGGCTCGCGTGACGGCGTCCTGGCCAAGCTCGTCGAGCGGCTGAAGCGTGATTATCCGCGCGTTGTCGCCGCAACGCGATCACCGCCCTTCCGGCAATGGTCGGATGAAGAGAACCTTGCCCTGGTCGATGAAATCCGTCGCTTCGAGCCCGACGTGTTGTGGGTGGGGATGACGGCGCCCAAGCAAGAGAAGTGGGTTTCCGCCAACAGCGCCCGACTCAAGGTTCCGGTGGTGGCCTCGATCGGCGCCGTCTTCGACTACTATGCGGGTGTGACGATTCGCGCGCCGGAGTGGATTTGCAAACTCGGGTTGGAATGGCTTTATCGTCTGCCTCGGGAACCGAAGCGCTTGTGGCGCCGAACATTCATTTCTGCGCCCCTATTCCTGTGGTTCGTCATGGTTCGGCGCACGCGCGGCGCTCGGCCGGATCAATTCGGGACGTAGCGGTCCAAGTGTGGCGCGATGAGCGCTGCAAATTCTGTCAGCCGCCGGTCCGCGGCTTCCTCCGTACCGCTGGTCGGCAACACCGTGATGAGCCGTACCATCGCGCCATCCGTACGATGACGAATGAGTGCGTCCCAGAATAGGTACCACTTGACGGCGAACTCGTTGTCGATGACGCGCCCGCGCTGCTGGAACCAGTAGTAAATCACCTCGCGCTGATTGCCGAGCTGGATGATCGCCCGGTTGACTCGTAAGGGCTGGCCATTGACGGCGATGCCGGGCAGGGTTCGCTGCGCCAAGTCCTGGATCTGCCAGCCGCCGCCCGGCAGACAGGCGCGCGGCGTATGCACCGCCTGGCCCTTGCGCTGCGAGTTGTACCACGACACATAGAAGTTCATGGAATCGCCGGCACCATCGACATAATCGGCCAGCATGTAGTCATCCATCATCAACTGGTCGAGATAAACCGAATCCAGTGATTGGTGGATCCCACGCCATCGGCCGAGCTCCATGGGGAACTCCGAAAAGGCGACGCGAACCGGGCTGATCTCCACCGGTCGGGGAATCACGGTTACCACGACGATCAGGATCACGAGCAGGCCGGCAGCGGCAACGAAGCTTGCAGGCAGCCGCCGATTACGCACCAAGGCTTCCGCGGGTGTAGTGGCGGGCATTTCGACGCCAAACATCTGCCGCCAGCTCCCCTCGCTGCGGCCAATCCGGTTGAGCAGCGGCACCTCGCCCAGCATCAAGGCGACGCTCGCCATGAAAATCATCCAGCCCTGGAATTCGTGCAGAAAGCCTTCCGCCATGGCCGTTCCCCAATTGTCGACCGTCACGCCGATGATGCCCACGCGGATGCTGTTCATGATGACAGAAATCGGGATGCTCGAAAGAAACAGCACGAGCCGCTTCCAGGTTGCGCCCTTGTAGAAATACGCCACCAGGAAGCCCATCGTCATCAACGGGAACAGGTAGCGCAAGCCGCTGCAGGCATCTGCCACCTGCAGCTTGTAGCTGCCGAGATCGATGACGTTGCCCTCGAGAAACACGCTGATGCCAAACAGGCGGATGATCGCGACGCCGACCTGCGAGGATAGGAGTTGCAGCGTGGTCGACAGGTTGGCAAAAAGAAACGACGGGAGCGGCACCATGAACAGCAAGATCATAAGGGGGACCACGATGAGCCGGCATGCAGGCCAGCCCAAGAAGGCCAGAACCAACCCATACAGCGAAAGGAGGTAGGCGTACTGGACGATGGTATACATGGTGCCGAGCTGCCCAAGAACCAACAGCGCCCCGCCGAGAATCAGGAGCGCCACCCCCCACCAGCTCCCCGAAAAGACCATCGTCTCAAGTCGGTCTTTTTGCTGGTAGATGAGAAAAGCGGCGATCGGCGGTATCAGCAGGCAATGGCTGTATTCAGGGATATTGACCCAGTAATCCCACAGCACGCTGAGGCCGTCCCAGAAGGGCCAGACGCTGAGAATCCCAATGGCCAGCGCCACACAGGACAGACCCCATGACAGCCGCCATACAGTTTCGCCGGTTGTACCACGATCTATCGACTGGACCGCCATCGACCTCGACTCCCATGAAGTGCCCAAAGCTTAGCGGATGAAGCCGCCCAGCACTGCGTACATTCTATTGCAATGAGATGACAGTAAATTTGCGCTCGCAACGCAGACTGGCTGCTTACCGGCATTCACATCGCATGTCACTAAGGATGAATCGGCTTTCTAGTTTCAGCGGCCCGGCGCTTCGCGGTGTCGCGGACCAGGCACTCACCAGCGCGGAAAACTTTGCCGTTGGCGTCATCTTGGTTCGCAACTGCACCAAGATGGAGTTCGGCCTGTATGTGCTCGGCTACGGGGTCCTCGTGCTCGGCTGGAGTCTGATTGCTGCGCTCATCACGGCGCAAATGGCAGCGGTATTCTCGAGAGAGTCGCTGAGCACGCAGGAGCGTCAAGACCAGTGTGGTTCGCTGTTGCGGACGCTGATGGCTACCTGCGTGGTCACCACGGGTTGCGGCTGCCTGCTCACACTCCTGCTCGCTCGAGTGCATCTCATCGGCCCCGAGGACACCTACTACTGGCTGCTGCTCTCGTCCGCCCTGCCCGGCATGTGCCTGCGAGATTTCATGCGCCGGTACTTTTTCCAGGAGAGGGTGGAGTCACGGGCCCTCTTGATGGATGCAACCGCGCTCATGCTGACGGTCGCAATACTGGCCGTCATGGCTGCACGGCATGAGTCCCATATGAACAGCCTCGCCGCCGCGACCCTTGCAGTGGGCGGGCTCGCCGTTGGTATCTGGGCCATCGTCGCCGGCGGTCTTGCTCATCAGAAACAGGCCAACCAGGCTCTTGGCCATCTTCGCTCCTTGTGGCATGGAGGACGCTGGAACATTGGCGCCACCCTGGTCTCATGGATGCAAAATCAAGCGTATACAGTTTTCGTGTCGGGCATGCTCGGTCTCCCCGGCCTCGCGACCGCCAATGCACCCCGAGTCCTATTGACGCCGATTACGCTGCTGAGCACCGGTCTCGCGCTGCCCCTCTTACCCCGCTTCGCGAAACAGAAGACCCATCTGCAGTCGGTCGTCGGCACCCGCTCGGTTGCCCCGCTCGTTGTCATCACGATCGTGTTCGTCGGGCTTTATTCGCTCGCCTTATGGCTCGCACGCGACGCGTTCCTACCTTTGATCCTGGGCCACCGATACAAAAACGTCTGGCCGTGCATTGTCGCCTGGGCGATCGCCAATGTTTTTACGAACATCCGGATCTACTACTCCACGTTCCTACTGGCCAAGGGCGGCTTCCGACAGTTGGCCACCGCCAATATTCTGAGTGCGGTCGTTGTTATCGTCATCACGGGACCGTTGATTCATTTTCTTGGCGTAATCGGCAGCATCTACTCGCTTGCCGTTGGAGAACTTCTCCTTGGCATCACCAGCTGGTGCCAGTGTCGAAGCGTTACAGCCGAAATCCAAGCGGGCAAATTCGCATCGCAAATCAGGTGATTTAACAGGTATAACCACATGGGCGTGCTGCGATTGTTGCTGGCCTTAGCGGTCTTCTTCTACCATGCTGGTAACATCAGCTTGTCGGGAATTCGCTTTTTACACGGAGGGACATCGTTTACTGTTTGAGATCCGCGTAGCGCGTCCCGACGCCATGAAACCGCCGGCGACAGCGATCAGGGTTTGACCAGATGCGCGAACTGAGAATCGCCGAGCTGCCCATTAATGCGCAGTACAGCAGGGATCCCCGCCACTAGGCTGAGCAATATGCCAGTCCCGCGGAGCGCATTCGTCACCGACCTGCTCTTGACCATGCCGGCGATCCGCTGAAGTCCGCGTTCAAGGGTTCCATCAATCTGCGATCGACGCAAAAATCGATAATGTGCATACTGCGAGACAAAGGCGGGTAGCGAGAAGGGCTCGACACTATGGTCGTGGAGGCGTAATCCGTATCGCTCACCAATCATCTTGAATGCCTGCGGGTTCCAGCGTCCAATGTGATTTGGTGGCATATCGAGCAATGCGCCGTTCTTCTCGTTGAACTCGATGCGACGGTCATTGGGCACCGCGAGAAGCAAGCTACCGCCCTGTTTGAGGAAGGTCGTCAATTTCTTGAACAACCCATCAATACCGTCCAAATGCTCCAGCACTTGAAACATGCAGATTACATCGAACTTTTCTTCTTGAAGTTCTCGAACATCCTTTGACTGACATTTTATTCCGAGCGATTCGATTCGAGACCGTCCATAATCGGAGTACTCGGTAGTGACAATATTCTCTGCGCGCACCGCGCCGCTCTCGATCAGCCGTCTCACAAACGCTCCGTTACCGGCCCCAATCTCGAGGACTCGGAAATCCGGCGATGCAACTTTCACGATTCTTTCGAGTGCAATTTGAAATTCCCATTTCCACACCGGATATCCCGCGCGCTGGTAAGCGAGATCGTAGAAGCGCTTGTCGCCGGCGACGTACGGGTAACTATAGACGAAGCGGCAGCGGTCGCACTGAATGACGTCGCAGCCGTGTGATCTCCAGAGTTGTTCGATGTGTCTCGCGAGCGCGTTGAACGCGTCGGGCGGTG
>Ga0116230_10001239_pt1 | contig 23884 bp, 22 predicted proteins | sample S1TSphfallax_3_FD_88678 | JGI IMG/M metagenome (GOLD analysis project Ga0116230, IMG submission 88678) | Host-associated microbial communities from peat moss isolated from Minnesota, USA - S1T2_Fd - Sphagnum fallax MG | ecosystem: Host-associated > Plants > Peat moss > Unclassified | place... | reverse complement strand
GCAGACGGGGTCCAGCCGGCGCGGTTTCCCAAGTCGATCCTCAGATACCGGAACCAACGCCACGCCGAACGCGTGGGTCTGGGCGATCTTACGCAGGAGGAATGGCTGGCGGCTTTCGCGCGTTTCGAGCCCCTAGCGGGCAATCAGCCGACCCCCCTGGCCATGCGCTACCACGGCCACCAATTCCGGGTTTACAATCCCGATCTTGGCGACGGGCGCGGGTTTTTGTTCGCCCAGCTCAGGGACAGCCAGGGCCGACTCCTCGATCTCGGCACGAAGGGCTCCGGCCAGACCCCATGGTCCCGCACCGCCGACGGCCGGCTGACCCTGAAGGGCGGCGTCAGAGAGGTCCTCGCGACGACCATGCTTGAGGCCCTCGGCGTGCCGACCTCCAAAACCTTCTCCCTGGTCGAGACGGGCGAGGACCTCGTACGGGGTGATGAGCCGTCCCCCACCCGCTCTGCGGTCATGACCCGTCTGTCTTACAGCCACATTCGCTTTGGCACGTTCCAACGCCTCGCCTACATGGAACGCCCGGATTTGACCCAAATCTTGGTCGACCATGTGATCGGGGCCTATCGGCCCGAATTGTCCGCGCTGGAGGGCCGCAGGCGCGCCTCCGCCCTCTTCGCCGCCATTGTTCAGGACAGCGCCGCCCTCGTGGCGCGCTGGATGGCTGCGGGGTTTGTCCATGGGGTCCTCAACACCGACAATATGAATATCAACGGGGAGAGCTTCGATTACGGACCCTACAGGTTCCTGCCGCGCAGCGACCCGTCATTTACGGCGGCCTATTTTGATCATTCGGGACTCTACGCCTTCGGCCGACAGCCGGAGGCGGTGTTTTGGAACCTGCAGCAACTCGCCGGCGCGCTCGTGGGCGTCGCCGACGAGGCGGCGCTGGTTGAGGCGCTGAACCGCTTTTCCGCCGCCTACCAGGGCGCCCTCACCGACGCAATCTTGGACCGGCTTGGCGTGAAACCCGCCAAGCCGGAAGACGACCGCGCCCTCGTCGGCGCCGCATTGCGCCTCCTGGCTGAGGGCGCAGACGCCCTGCGGTGGGAGCCCTTCTTCTTTGACTGGTTCTGCGGGTCCGCCTCGTCGGACCGGGCCCTTGAGGGACCGCGCGGGGCCCTCTACCAGACGGACGCCGGGCGTCATTTCCGCGAACGCCTCAAGGCGCATGCGCCGGATCGGCCTGAACGGTTGACCCACCCCTATTTCGCCGCGGACGCCCCTGAGGAGCTTCTGATCGACGAGATCGAGACGGTGTGGGCGTCGATCGCCGCCAGCGACGACTGGAGCCCGCTAGAGGCGAAGCTGAGAGCCCTGGAGGCGGCTGCGGAGGCTTGGGGCCTGCGCGTCTAGACGTAAGGCGCAGCCGCGGCGCGCCTCTAGCCTCCCGCCTCAGGCTCCGCTAAGAGAGGTTTGGGTCTCCGTAGCTCAGCAGGATAGAGCACAGGTTTCCTAGCCAATTGGGCACTGGGGTTGGAAACGCCTCAGTGAATCCGCTCAAAGTCGGGGAACGCTTCGGCGGAGACGCCATGCCAATCCCGAGCCAAGCCCGGCGACGGGAAGGTGTAGAGACTAGACGGGCGGCGCCTAAGGCCTGGACTGGGTCCAGGGTATGGTGAAGGGATAGTCCAGACCACGAACGCCGAAAGGCGGCGGCGAAAGTCGAAGTGGGATGAAACCTGGGGTCGCGTGTTCGAGTCACGCCGGGGACGCCAATTTATCGTTGGAGCATAGGCCCATTGCAGCGTCGTCGCGGAACGGGAAAGCCGCCTCGACGGCGGGCGCGCCGCTTTGGCGGCGACGCCCGTACCGCTTTTGAGGTTTTAGGCCGCCTTCGTCAAAGACTTGGTCAGGAGACCCACCGCGGCGTCGCGGTCGATCTTTTCAATCGCGGCCACTTCGCGAGCCATCCGATCCAGGGCGGACTCGTAAAGCTGGCGCTCCGAATAGGACTGCTCAGGTTGATTGTCGGCGCGATGCAGGTCGCGGACCACCTCAGCGATGGAGATGAGGTCGCCGGAATTGATCTTGGCTTCGTACTCCTGCGCTCGACGCGACCACATGGTGCGCTTCACCCGCGCGCGCCCCTTTAGGGTCGTCATGGCCTGACTGACCACCGAGCCCTCTGCGAGGCTGCGCAGGCCCGCGGTCTTCGCCTTTTTTGTCGGCACGCGGAGCGTCATCTTCTCATGGTCGAAGGTGATCACGTAAAGATCGAGCGAGAGACCGGCGACTTCCTGAGTTTCGACGCCTTTTATCTGGCCCACCCCATGGGCCGGATAGACGACATGATCGCCGACAGCGAATTCAACTGCGCTCTTGCTCATTGAGGTTCCTTCTTCACCTATGTCCGCGGCGTCGATGGGGGTCGACGACGGGGCGCCGCGATCACCACGGCCGAGGCTCGCCTGGTGGGTAAAGCGGAGCGTCCGCCGTTAGGCGGGAACACATCCGCGCGCTCCGAATGCATCGGAACGCCCCAGGAAAGGGACGGACGCACGTCTGGATCGGACGGCTGAATGTGACGTCGCCAGGACGGGGCGCAATGCGCCGCCTCACCCTGTCGTCTCACGACGGTAGCACAAAATCAAAGGCTTTGAAAGGGTTGGGCGCCGGGAGGCGCCCCGCGGTCAGGAGCCGGAGCCGGGTTTTTCCGAAAAGTATTTTTCGAATTTCCCTGTTTCGTTCTCAAACGCTTCCGCGTCCGCCGGTGGAGCGCCCTTGACGGTGATGTTGGGCCAAACCTTGGCGTACTCGGCGTTGACCTTCAGCCACTTCCCGTCCGGCTCGTCCTCCGTATCGGGCTTGATGGCGTCCACGGGGCATTCCGGCTCGCAAACGCCACAGTCGATGCATTCGTCGGGATGGATGACGAGGAAGTTCTCCCCTTCGTAGAAGCAGTCCACCGGACACACTTCCACGCAATCCATGAACTTACACTTCACACACGCGTCAGTGACAATATAGGTCATCAAAAACTCTCAAGGCGGTCTGCCGTGGGGGCCGGGTCTTTTCAAGGCGATGGCGAAGCTTGTCAACGCTGGTCCGCGCCCCACGGCCCGTCCCCATCCCCGTCCTCACCGCTTATATTTGGAGGCTCGAGGGAAGAGTAAAGGGCCTGCGCCTCCGCAGCCGGCCCTCTTCGCTCGCCAAGGCGCACCACAGTCAGGACGATCAGCCGCCCAGACCGAGCGAACACAAGCTGGTCGCCCGCTCTCACAAGCCGAGAAGCCTTATCGAGACGGGTCTCCAGGCCGGCGCGGGTCAGGCGGATGCGCCCTGCGGCGGCGAAGGCACCCGCCGTAGCACGGGTTTTGAACAGTCTGGCGCGCCAAAGCCAGACGTCCACGCGGCACGCCTCGTCGGTCACGCCCGGGCCCAAGGACGAAGATCTGCGACGGCCCGCCCACCCGCGGCGGCCGACCGCCCCGTTTTGAACACCTTCCCCTTGCACGCAGCCGATAAGCGTCGCAGGACCCGTCTTGCGACGAGGGATAAACGGGCCGAAGGTTTGCGATGGACATTGGAATTCTCCAGGCCGGCGCTCCCCCAAAGGGCCTTCATGATCGTTACGGCTCCTACGGCAACATGTTCCGACGCCTTCTGGGCCCCGCCTTCCGGTTTGAAATCTTCGAGATACAGCAAGGTCATTTCCCGGACGCCGATTCGACCTGCGCTGCGTTTCTGATCACCGGCTCCGCGGCGGGCGTCTATGACGCGGAGCCGTGGATCGCCCGGGCCGAAGCTTTTGTGCGCGAAGCGGCCGGCTCGAGACCCATGCTGGGCATCTGCTTCGGCCACCAGCTCATGGCCCAGGCCCTTGGCGGAAAGGTCGCCAAATCGCCTAAGGGGTGGGGCGTGGGGCTGCACCGCTACGAGATCCGAACCAAGGCGTCCTGGATGGACGGCACTGCGTCCTTCGCCCTTCCGGTGTCCCACCAGGACCAGGTCGAAACCATGGCTCCAGGATCGCGCCTCCTGGCAGGCAATGCCTTTACGCCCATCGGCATGGTGGACTACCCCGCCTTGCGAGCCATGTCCCTCCAGGCTCACCCCGAGTTCGAACCCGACTACGCCAAGGCTCTGATCGAGGCGCGGCGCGGCGCGGCCATTGATCAGGACCGAGCCGACGCGGCCGTCGCCTCCCTGAAGGAGCCCAATGACCGCCGCCGGGTTGAGGTATGGCTGCGGCGCTTCTTGAATACCGCGTGATCATCCCGCGCCACGTCCCTTCCGAGGCGGACGGCGCCGTCCGCTAGGGCTGCGCTGGGAGGTCCATTTTATCTGCGCGAGAGCGGCGAAGGGCGAGGGCTCGGTCTTCTGTCCCTCCGCCTTGGTCCTTTCCGCCCCCGCGCTTCGGCGGCGGCGCCAGAGGCCGACCTCACCGGGTTTGAGTTTGCGCGCCGGGGTGAAGTCGAGGCCGCGCATCACCGCCTCAGCCAGATCCTCGTCCCAACTCAGATCCGTCAAAGCGTCCGGCGTCAGACGCCAAGCCCCCCCGTCCTCGGGCGCCGCGCGCAAATGGCCGTCCAGGCGCTCCAGCGCTGCAACGGGCGCAGCCACCGGGCCGCACGCCAGGAGCCCATAGGCGGCCAGGACGCCCCGCGACGGCGCAGGCTCGGGAAGGCGGCTGGGACGGTCCAGAGGCGGGCGCCAGTCGGGGCGCTCCAGGCGGGCGAAGACGCCTGCGAGCGCCTGGGCGTCGGGCTCGAGCAGACGCGGGCAGTAAAGGGCGAAGGCCGAGAACCGAACCCCGCAGGCGCGTAAAATCCGCCGCTCGCCTTGACTGAGCGCCCGAACCTGCTGCCCCGCCGAACGCCGGTCGAGAATCCCCCCCGCCTCCACCAGCCGGTAGGCGAGCCCCCGCGCGAGGCCCTTCACACGGCCCTCCGAGACGGCCTGTTCAAGGGTTTTCAGGGGGGCGAGACGCCGGTTCGCCTCTGCAGCCACAAAGGTTTCTAGCCGCGCGCGCGCCCTCTCCCGGGTTGCGGCCGGTCCAAGGTCGCCCAAGAGCGTGATCCGCGGGCTCAGGGGCGCGCCCCCGGTGAGGCGCCCGGCGATCTGGCCCTCCCAAAGCACGGAGCCGTCGGGCAGGACGCTGAGGGCGTCGTCGGAGGCGCCGGCCAGTCTGCCTAGCCTGCGCGCGATTTCCGGGCCTACGGCCTTGTGGGCGGCGTTGCGCAAGGCTTTGACCTCAAGGGCCGTGGCGCCTTTGGCTGCAGCGAAAACGGCGCCTTTGAGCTCGCCCACATATTGGCCCTCGACGGTGACGGCCCCGTCTTCGCCGACGCCGGCGAGGACGGTCTGGCCCACGCTCAACGAGCGCATGAGAACGCTGGTGCGGCGGTCGATGAAGCGCAGCATCAACTTCTCGTGCAGGGTGTCGGAGAGGCGGTCTTCCAACGCCCGCGTGCGCGCCTGCCATTCGGCGGGGCGCTCCAACCAGTCCGGCCGATTGGCCACGTAAGCCAGCGTCCTCACCCCGGCGAGACGCTGGGCGAGGACGTCGATCTCACCCGTCGTGTGATCCAGGACGCTGAAGTGGCCGGCGATCCAGTCTTCACCCAGGCGCGGCGATCGCCCCGCGGCGGGCGCGGTGAGACGGTCAAACACGTCGCGCACCAGGCGAAGGTGCTCTTCGAAGGTTGTCTTGCGGAAGTCGGGGGTCTGGCAGACTTCCCACAGCCTGTGCAGGTGCCCCCGGTTCCGCGCCCGGCCCTGCACATCCGCGTCGGCGGAGAGCGCACGCAAGCTCGCCTCGTCGAGCGCCTGGTCGCCCAGCTTCAGGCCGTCCTTCTGGGGCGGCCTCGCGAGGGAGCGCATGAGGGCGGGGAGGGAGGTGTAATCCAGATCCGCGGCGCGCCATTCTGCGGCGGCTACGGGCTGGAAGGCATGCTCCTCCACGGAGCGGACGAGATCCTCATCCATCTCCGCGCACTCGCCGGTGACGCCGAAGGTTCCATCCCGCCGGAACCGACCGGCCCGGCCGGCGATTTGGGCGACCTCGGCCGGGCTCAGCCATCGGGTGCGCTTCCCGTCGAACTTTCTGAGGCCGGCGAACGCCACATGGTCCACGTCCATGTTGAGGCCCATGCCGATGGCGTCGGTGGCCACGAGAAAGTCGACCTCGCCCGACTGAAAAAGCGCCACTTGGGCGTTGCGGGTTCGCGGCGAGAGGGACCCCATGACCACGGCGGCGCCGCCCCTCTGGCGTCGGATCAATTCGGCCACCGCGTAAACCTGCTCAGCGGAGAAGGCGACCACGGCGGAGCGCCTGGGCAACCGCGTCAGTTTCTTAGACCCGGCGTAAGTCAGGGTGGAGAGCCGGTCCCTAGAGACGATCTCCACCTCAGGCAGAAGGCGACGCATGAGGGGGGCCATGGCCGCGGACCCAAGAAACATCGTTTCAGATCGGCCGCGGGCGTAGAGCAGCCGGTGGGTGAACACGTGACCCCGCGCGGGGTCGGCGCAGAGCTGGATCTCGTCGACGGCGAGGAAGTCGACCGATCGGCCGAGGGGCATGGCCTCGACGGTGCAGACGAAATAAGCCGCATGGGGAGGAATGATCTTCTCCTCCCCCGTAATGAGCGCCACCGCCCGGGCGCCGCGAAGGCGCGCCACCCGGTCGTAAATCTCCCGCGCTAGGAGGCGCAGGGGCAGACCGATCATGCCGGAGCCGTGCCCCAGCATGCGCTCCACCGCAAGGTGGGTCTTGCCGGTGTTGGTGGGGCCAAGGACGGCGAGGAGACGCGAGGGGGCGGCCCCGGAGGATCGGTCGCTCACGGAGAAAGGCTCCGGCGGACGATGGCGACGTCACAGCCTGGAGGGCGGAGCTGAACGCCGGTTGACGGCGCAGGTTCGGCGTCGGGAACGAGCGCGAAACGAATCATGACCGAATCGGCGATCAGCGCCCATTCAGCTTTTGTTCCACACAAGATATGGTGGGCTGCTTCGTCATCGGCCGCAAGACCCAAGACCACGCCTCCTACTTGGCGCCGAGGGGACAATCCTGGGCGATCCACTGCGCGTCAATGGATATAGGCAGGCTCAAGGGCAGTCCCAGGATCCGCCCCTGTATTCTTCCGCGCAGATTGAAATGGGTCTGGGAGTAGGTCCCCGCGACGATGATGCGATAGCGTTCGTCATGCTTGCCCACGCAAACGCCGTTGAACGAGGCTCGTCCGCCCGACACGTCCTTGGACGGGTAGGTGCAATGGTAATGACGATTATGAGGACCGGATAAAAACTCGTCGATCTGGTCGGGCCGGACGCATTGGCGCCCGACGCTGGCGCCGGGGAGAATGGTTGAGGCGGTATAGCTCCAGTACCCCGGCGCTATGGCCTTCTGGTCCCCCGCGGTCTCGGCGCGGCTGGGCGGGGCCGCAAGCTGAACGACGACGGCGGCGAGGGCGAACATGGCGCGGGCGCGATGGCTGAGCATAGGCCTCCTTACAGTCTTGACTATGGCGACCCCAAGGCCCTCTTCAGCCTCAAGCACGCTTGACGCGCCGCCCCGCCCCTCTTATACGACGCCGCTCTCGCGCGAGGCTCGGCCCCGCGTTTCGAACGTTCATCTGGAAAGTCTCCCTCATGTCGCGCCGCTGCGAACTCACGGGCGTCGGCCCCATGACGGGCCACAACGTCAGCCACTCAAACATCAAGACCAAACGCCGGTTCCTGCCGTCCTTGGCCGAGGTGAGCCTCGCGTCGGAAAGCTTGGGTCAGAGCTTCAAGCTGAAAATCACCAACGCCGCCCTGCGCACGCTGGATTTTCGCGGCGGACTTGACGCGGTGCTTCTCAACTCCCGCGACGAGGCCCTGTCGCCCCGCGCCCTGAAGATTAAGCGTCAGGTGAAGGCGAAAATCGCGGCGCAATCCGCCTCCTGAACTGAAGCCCATCTTAGGCGTCCCGGCGCCGGTCAAGACGCCTCCACCAGCAGGGAACGGTCGGCGTCCTTTACGTGAACGCATCCTGTCAGGGCCATGGCCGTTTTGAGCTCCGCGTCGAACCGCGCCAACATGCGTGCGACGCCGGCCTCGCCGCCGGCGGCGAGGGCGTAGGCCCAGGCGCGTCCAATAAGGACGCCGTCAGCGCCCAGGGCGAGGGCCTTGAGAATGTCGAGGCCTGAGCGGATCCCGCCGTCCACCATCACCGTCATGGACGATCCCTCAAGAGCTTTGACGACGCGGGGAAGGGCGTGGGCCGACGGGGTCGCGCCGTCGAGCTGGCGGCCTCCATGGTTGGAGACGACAATCCCGTCCACGCCGGCGTCGCGGGCGGAGCGAGCGTCGTCCGGGTCCAGGACGCCTTTGATGACGATGGGGCCGGACCATCGCTCGCGCACCCAGGCGATATCCGCCCAGGTCACCGTGGGATCGAAGTTGCGGTGGATCCATCCGGCGAAATCCCCCGCTTGCCGCTCCTTGATGGCGTCGATGAGATTACCGAAGTGGTGGGGGCGTCCGCCTAGGTACACGTCCCTAAGCCAGAGGGGCCGGCGCAGGCCGTCCAGGGCGCGCCGGGCCTCCTCTAGGGGCGGGAGACGGGCTGAAAACCCCGAGCGCAGATCCCGATAGCGGGCGCCGGCCATCGGCAGATCCACCGTGAACACAAGGACGGGCGCCTTCAGCCGATCCGCCCGTGCGAGGAGCCCGGCCATGTAGCCCCGGTCCTTGATCATGTAGAGCTGAAACCAGATGGGTCGTTCAAGCGCAGCGGAGACCTCCTCCAGGGAGCAGATCCCCACGGTGGAGAGGGTGAAGGCGAGCCCCGCCGCTTCCGCCGCCCGCGCCGCCTGCACCTCGCCGCGCTTGGCGAACATGCCGGCGAAGCCCACGGGGCCAAGGACTAAGGGCATGGCGAGGGGCTGACCGAACAGCTCGGTTCGCGTCTCAACGTGAGAGACGTCGCGCATCACCCGCTGGCGCAGGATGGTCGCCTCCAGGGCGGCGGTGTTTGCACGCAGGGTGGTCTCTGCGTAGGACCCCCCGTCGATATAGTCGAACAAGGCCCGCGGCAGCCGCCGCCGGGCCATAATCCGCTCATCCGCCGTATTGGCGATGATCACAGAGCCGCTCTGGCCGGAGGCGCCGGCCGCGGCTGAACGACGGGCGGCGGCTGGAGCGCGCCGCCCGGCCGTCCGACCCTTTTGGGCTCCTCGTCGAAGAGATCCGCCAACTGCTCGGTCAAGGCGCCGCCGAGCTGCTCAGCGTCCACAAGGGTCACGGCGCGCCGGTAATACCGCCCGACGTCGTGTCCAATGCCGATGGCGATGAGCTCTACGGGCGAGGTCGTTTCGATCTGCTGGATCACAGTGCGCAGGTGCCGCTCAAGATAATGGCCGGAATTCACCGAAAGGGTCGAATCGTCAACCGGCGCGCCGTCGGACACCACCATGAGGATCTTCCGCTGCTCAGAGCGGGCGATGAGGCGCTGATAGGCCCATAGCAGCGCCTCGCCGTCGATATTCTCCTTCAGAAGGCCCTCGCGCATCATCAGGCCGAGGTTCTTGCGCGCGCGGCGCCAGGGCGTGTCCGCCGCCTTGTAGATGATGTGGCGCACGTCGTTGAGCCGTCCAGGCTGATGCGGCTTGCCCGCCTTAATCCACTCCTCCCGGGCTTGTCCGCCTTTCCAGGCCCGGGTGGTGAAGCCCAAGACCTCGCATTTCACGCCGCACCGCTCCAGGGTCCTGGCCAGGATATCGGCGCACACCGCTGCGACCATAATGGGCCGCCCCCGCATGGAGCCGGAGTTGTCGAGAAGGATGGTCACCACCGTGTCGCGAAACTCGGTGTCGTCCTCCTGCTTGAACGAAAGGGGCGCTGTAGGGTCGGTGATGATGCGCGTCAGCCGCGCCACATCCAGAACGCCCTCCTCAAGGTCGAAGGACCAGGAGCGGTTTTGTTGCGCCATGAGTTTGCGCTGCAACCGGTTGGCCAGACGCGACACCACGCTTGAGAGGGCGGCCAGCTGCTGGTCGAGGTAGGAGCGCAGGCGGCTGAGCTCCTCGGCGTCGCAGAGCGCCTCGGCGGGCACGACCTCGTCGGCGGCGGTGGAGAAGATCTTATAGGGCGGCTCGGGCCGTCCGTGGTCCTTGACCTCGGGCCTCGTGGGTGTCGGCCCCTCCTCAGAGTCTGGCGCCACATCCGTGTCGTCGGCGTCTTCAACCTCGCCCTCGGCCGCCTCGCTCGGTTCGGACCGGTCGTCCTGATCGGCGCGCTCCAGGCTCGAGGCTTGCGCGGGCTCCTGCTCCCCCGCGTCGTTCGCCTCGCCGTCGTCGGGCTGGTCGGTCTTTTCGGAGGTCTCGTCAGACGTTTCGTCCGCGTTCTGCTCGGCCACGTCATCGCCCAGGTCCAGATCCTTAAGGATGGTCCGCGCGATGCGGCCGAACCGGGCTTGATCGTCCATGGCCTCAGCTAGGCGATCAAGGTCCTGACCCGCCCGAGCCTCAATGTCCGTTCGCATGGCGTCAACCACCGCGCGCGCCGGTTCCGGCGGCGCCTCTCCGGTAAGCCGCTGTCGAACCAGAAGACCCAGGACGTCCGCGAGGACCGCATCCTGGGTCGCACGGCCAAGACCCTTGCGCTCAAGGTTGGCCTCAAGGGCCACGCGAAGGTTCTCCTTGACCCCGCCCAGGGCGTTGGCGCCGATAGCCTCCACGCGGGCCTGCTCTATGGCCTCAAAGGCTTGCGCCGCCTGGGGATCCTGGGGCCGCAGACGCCCGTGCGCCGCCTGGTCGTGATGCGCCAGCCTGAGGGCCATCTGGTCGGCGAGGCCCCTGATCCGGGTGGCTTCCTTGCCGTTGAGGTCGCGGGGCGGATGCGGCAGGGTCGCGCGGCGCCCCACTAGGGAAGGCGCTTCCCCGGAGAAGACGATCTCAAGGTCCGGCAGCTCGGCCAGGGACCGCGTCGCGTGGGCGAGGGCCCGCTTGAAGGGTTCGGCGGGGCTTTCATTTTTCATGGCCATCGTCCCTCCCCCTTAAACTGCGACGACGGCGCGTAGAAGAGCGCGCTTCACCGGCCAGCGGACAGATATGACCGCGTCTCGCTTCCGACGATATCCAGAAGGTTTCCCATGGCGAGATTCATATCGATGAGATGAAGGCCCCAGTCCTTGAGGACATGGCCGCCGACGATCACATCGCCAGAAATCTGATTGGCCCGCGCGCCCGCAGGATCAGGATGGACGGTGATGGCGAGATAGGTGTGGACGCCATCGTCACGGCACTCGGCGCTTAGCAATCCCGGGGTCTCCACAAAGGGCGTATCGATGGCCTTGGGCGGCGTGGTCCAGGCGACGGGCGCAGCAGACGCGCCGGCGACCACGGCTTCGGTTCCTGTCGCCAGGAACGCCTTGAGTTCCCCTTCACCGCCGGCGAGGGCGGCAGGATTAACGCAGGCGGCCTTAAGACCAGGTCCTGCCGCACCGCCAAAAAGGCTGTTGGCGGGGGGCGGACCGTCGGCCCGGAACGAGGCGAAGTTGATGGCGCATCCCAGCTGGGCGGCGGATCGACACAGGGGAATGGTCTTGAAATCTCCGCCCACGTCCGCGCCGGCGGGGACCTGAAGGCGGGCGCCGCCCAAGATCACCGAAAGGAGTTTAGATTGAACCGGCTTGCCGTCGATCTCTCGCTTGACGAGTTGGATCAAAAGGCCCGAGCCCTGAGAATGGCCGATGAGGACGACCCCGCGCCCGTGGTTGTAGTGGGCGAGATAATAGGCCCACGCCGCCGCCACGTCGCTGTAGGCCATGGCGCGATCTGCGGGAATGGGCTTGCCCAGCATGGACGCCTGGAGCGCGGTGAGGGTGACCTGGCGGTAAAGGGGCGCATAGAGCCGGCACCGCGCCCCAAAGCGGGCGAACTGCTGTTTGACGACCTGAACCTCCTCTGGCTTCGGCGCCATGGACGCATTGCCTCCCGGATCGCGCGACACGGTCGGATAGACGTAGAAACAATCGACGGCGGGATCGGCGGCGGCCTTGAAGCGATCCAGGGCGGTGGATCCGTCCGCGCCAACGATGGTGGCGTCCTCGTTGGCCGTCCCGCACGCGTCGGATCGCCCCGGCAGGCACAGCCAACTCGCCGCATCGCCGTAGTCGGCCGGGATTGCCTCCGGCGCCGCCGCGGCCGTGGGCTGCGCCAAGACGGCCTCCCCCAAGCCGATGGCGAGCCAAATGGCGGCGAACGCGGCTGCGAAGTTCATCACGATCCCCCCTTTTGATTGAGCGCCCGGCGCTGCGGCCAAGATCGCAGCGCCTACGGGAAAGGTCCAGAGGCGGTCGAGGGACCCCGCGCGACGCGTTTTCGACGCGGGCCTAAGGGGTGTAGAGGAGGAGGCGACGGTGTGGGGGGAGGCGACCATGGCGGGGCTTTTGGCGCGGTTCATCGGCGCGGCCTTTGGGCTTTGGCTCGCCTCAGAAATTGTCCCGGGGGTGCGCGTCCAGGGCCTGCGTGCCCTTGTCCTGGCCGCCGCCGGGCTCGGCCTCGTCAATGCGATCCTTCGCCCGATCCTGGTCCTTGTGACCCTGCCCCTGACGATCCTGACCCTCGGTCTCTTCGTCCTCGTCATCAACGCAGCCCTTTTCGCCCTCGTGGCCGCCCTCCTCCCCGGCTTTAGCGTCCGAGGGCCGGGTGCAGCTTTCCTCGGCGCCCTCGTAGTGAGCGCAGCGGGCTGGCTCGTCTCGGGCCTCTTAAACCGCCGCGGCGCGCCTCGCTCCTCAGGTCGGCGCCTGTGAGCGGCGACCCGTTCAGCCCCGCTGAACGGTCGGCGGTCATGCGCAAGGTGAAATCAAAGGACACCGCGCCCGAACTGGCCCTGCGCCGGCTGCTCACGCGGATGGGCCTGCGCTACCAGCTGCATCGGCAAGACCTCCCAGGCTCTCCCGACATCGTCTTCATGGGCCGCAAGGCGGCGGTGTTCGTCCATGGCTGCTTCTGGCACGGGCATCACTGCCGACGCGGCGCCCGCGCACCCAAGGCCAACGGCGCCTACTGGTCGGAAAAAATCGCTCGCAATCGCGCACGGGACGCGAAGGTCCAAGACGCCCTCGCCGCTATGGGGTGGCGAGCCCTTGTGGTGTGGGAGTGCGAGCTCAAGGACCCTGACGGCTTGGAGCGGCGCCTTTCCAGGGTCCTCTCCTAGCGTCCCGTCGAGCCGAAGCCGGACGCGCCGCGCTCGGTCTCGTCCAGGCTTTCCCCTTCGCTGAGGAGGCACTGGGCGACGGGCGCGATCACCATCTGCGCAATGCGCTCCCCCCGAACAACGCGGAAGGGTTCGGCGCCGTGATTGATGAGAATGACGCCCACTTCGCCCCGATAGTCGCTGTCCACGGTCCCGGGGCTGTTAAGGCAGGTAAGGCCGTGCTTGAGCGCCAGCCCGGAACGCGGGCGTATCTGGGCCTCATAACCTTGAGGCAAGGCTATGCTGAACCCTGTCGGCACGAGGGCGCGTGCGCCGGGGTCGAGGATGAGGGGCTGATCCTCGGCGATGGCGGCGCGAAGGTCCATGCCGGCGGCGCCGGCGGTCTCATAGGTGGGAAGGGGCAGCCCGCCCCCATGGGCGAGGCGCTTAAGAAGAACGATCGGCTTCAATAGGCCTCTCCCAGGGCGGCGGCGATTCGGTCGGCGAGATCCTGGCCGACGCACGTCTTTGGGGCGCGCGGCAAGGTCTCGACGCCGGCGGCGCTGAAAATGCGCACGGTGTTGGCGTCTCCGCCCATGACGCCATCCTCTGTCACGTCATTGGCGACAATCCAGTCGCAGCCTTTTGAGGCCAACTTGGCCAGGGCGTTGGCCTCAAGGTGGTGCGTTTCGGCGGCGAAGCCCACCACCAGCTTCGGCCGCGTGGGCCCTGGCCGCGATAGGGTCGCCAGAATATCGGGATTTTCCACGATGGGGATCACATCGGGCGCGCCGGCCGCTTTCTTCAACTTGATGGGCGACGCTGACGCCGGCCGCCAATCGGCCACCGCGGCGACGAGCACCGCCACGTCCACGGGAAGCGCCAAAACGCATGCCGCAAGCATCTCCTCGGCGGTCTCGACGGGGACGCGGGAGGCGCCCGGCGGCGTCTCAAGAGCCGTCGGTCCCGAAACGAGGGTCACCTCCGCGCCCAGCGCGGCCAGGGCCCCGGCGATGGCGTAGCCCTGACGGCCGCTCGAGCGGTTGGATAGGAAACGCACCGGATCAATAGGCTCAAGGGTCGGTCCGGCGGTGACCAGGGCGCGGCGTCCCGATAGGGGTCCTGACCGTGCGGGGGGGGCTAGGCTGTCTGCGAGCCCCAGGGCGGCGAAAACGCGGCTGGCGATGGTTTCCGGTTCAGCCATGCGTCCGGGTCCGAACTCCCCGCACGCCATATCCCCTTCCTCAGGCCCGACGAAACACACTCCGTCGGCGGCTAACTGGTCTCGATTCCTCCGCGTGGCCGGATGAAGCCACATGCGCACGTTCATGGCCGGGGCCATGAGTACGGGTTTATCGGTGGCGAGGAGGGCGGTTGACGCGAGATCGTCGGCGGCGCCCGCCGCCGCCTTGGCCATGAGCCCAGCCGTCGCGGGCGCGACGACGACCAGGTCCGCCGATCGAGAGAGCTGGATATGACCCATCTCAACCTCGTCGGTGAGGGAAAAGAGGTCTTGGTGCACTTTCTCGCCGCTGAGGGCGGCCAGAGACAGGGGAGTCACAAACTCCGCGCCTGCTTTTGTGAGGATGCAGCGCACGCCGACGCCGCCCTTTCGCAGACGCCGCACGAGTTCGAGGGCCTTATAGGCGGCGACGCCCCCGCCGACGATGAGCAGAACGCTCTTGGACGCGACCAAATCCCATCTCCCAGCATGTCCGCCCGTGATAGCGGCAAAACGGCGTTTCGTCAGGTCCGAACCTTCCTGGGGCGAAGATGAGGTACAGTGTAAATCTGTCCTTCATCGCTGGGGACTAGAGTGTGGGCTCGTTTAGAGGTCAGGAGCCCTTAGCACGTGTTTAACGTCGATCCGGCGGTGCTGCATCGCATGCAGCCTCACATAGAGCGGGTTCTGATCGTCGACCCCCACGCGCCGTCGGGACAAATCCTATCGGATCTCATGCGCGAACTGGGCGCACGCACCTGCGTGCGCGTGGCGACCTGCAGAGCGGCCCTTGAGACCGCAGGAGGACTGCGTCCTCAGCTGATCTTCAGCGAATTCGCGGGCCCGGGGCTGGACGGAGCGGCGTTCACCACGGCGCTTCGCCGAAGTCCGCTTCCGGCGCGAAGGGCGCCGGTCATCATCGCCACCAACGACGCCCGCGCCACGTCTATCGCCGCGGCGCGCGACGCAGGCGCTCATGAGTTCCTCTGCAAACCCTTCACAAGCGCTAATGTGTTCCGCCGGGTGCGCAACGTCGTCCTGACCCCGAGGCCGTGGGTGGAGGCTTCACGATACGTCGGCCCCGACCGCCGGCGCTTCAACAGCGCCGCGTATGAGGGCCGCTGTAAACGCGCCGCGGACGCCCGGGCCGCGGCTGAGGCCGCCCTACGTCGCGAGATCGCGCGTCTCGATGCGGATCCTAAGTCGGCGCTAGCCGTCATGCGCGCCAATCTCTCGGCCCTTGAGGCCAATCTCGTCTCGAAAGCCGAGGTGGGTCTCGGCGACGCCCTTATGGCCTTTCGCGTCTATCTTGACGTCGCCGACGCAGGCGGGCCCGTCCAGAAGGCGGACGCCGAAGAGCGCCTCAACCTGGTGCTTCAGCGCCATGACGCCCTAGTCCAGAGCCTTGGTCCGCCGCCGACCGACCAGCACCGCGCCCCAATGCCGTACGCCGCCGCTTGAGGGACCCCTGCGGCGGCCTTTGACACGAGGCGGCGGGCGCGCAAAGCATCAGCCTGAGGCTGGGGATTCGCTCTTTCGCCCACGACGGGTCAGGGCGGTTCCCACGGCCGTTCCTGCGCCGGGAGACCCTGATGGCGGCTATGCATTTTGATCTGGACGCCCTTCGTGAAGCCCTCGGAGAGAAGCGGTTTCGCCGCGCCGAAGCCTATGCCGACGGCGGGCGGGTGAGGATTATGGCCCTCGAAGCCGGCCGGGTGGCTGCACAGGTGACCGGAGAGCGCGGGGACGTCTATGGCGTCGAGGTCGAGGAGAGCGGCGCAGGCGCGTGCACCTGTCCGGATTTTGCAGAGACTGGCACCTGCAAGCATGTGGGCGCCCTGGCCCTCTGCGCCGAGGGCCTGGAGCCGGCCCAGATCCGCGTCTTGACCGAACGGTTCGTCCGTCTTCGCGAAGCCCTCCGGTTCGAGGATCAGGAGGCGCTCACGGCCCTGATCCTTGATCTCGCGAAGAGGATACCCGGTGTCCTTGAGGCGCTTGAGATGGCCAACGGTGCGGCCGGAGCCGCCCTGGGGTCAGAAAGTGACGCCGCCGTCATTTTTACTTGACGCCCGTGCGCGCCGCGCTCACCTTAGACGGGGAAACTAGGGCCCGCCGCGCGTGTCGGCGCCTGTACGGAGGATAAACTTATGGTGAAGGGCAACATCACCAAAGACGCTATGTACGACGCGGTCTCGCCGGATGATTTCGTCTCGATGCTTGAGATTGACCGCTACAATAACCGCACGACGGCGTTTGATCGCATTATTTCCGCCACCCACGACCACTTCTGGGATCCGCTGAACGCCAAATACATCGATTTTTCAGAGCCCTTCGACGTTGAAAATCAGCCCCTCATGCCGGAGGCTATGTTCCCGGCCCTGAAGACGCAGTACGTCCAGGACGCGCTTTGCGACCCCAAGGACAAGATCCGCTTCATCAACGAGTCCACCCGTTGGAGCCTTTCCTCCATCCTCCACGGCGAGCAGGGCGCTCTAAACCTCTCCGCCTCCCTCTGCCACGTCCTCAAGGACCAGGGCGCTCAAGAGTACGCCGCAAACCAGGCCCGCGAAGAGGCCCGTCACGTCACGGCCTTCGCCAAATACATCCGCGCCCGCTGGGGCTCGCCCATGGCGTGCGGCCCGGTGCTGCAGAACCTTCTGGTGGAAATCATCGGCTCGCCCGAAGTGTATAAGAAGATCGTCGGCATGCAGATGCTGGTGGAGGGGCTGGCCATGGGCGCCTTCGCCACGTTCTACACCCAGACCAACGATCCTCTGATGAAGAAACTTATGCAGCTCGTCATGACGGACGAGGCCTTCCATCATAAATTTGGGAAGATCTGGGCGGATCGGACGGTGCCCAAGCTCGAGCCTGAAGAGCATGCGGTGGTCGAGGACTGGGCGGCGCATTGCTTCCAGACGCTCTTGTTCAATCTTGTGGCGCCCCACCAACAGCGGCAGATGTACGAGAGCTTCGGCCTCGATGTTGACCGCGTTGTGGAGGAGCTTCAAGCCATCGCCACCGATGAGGCCCGTCGCGAGGATATGAAGGAGGCGACCAATATCTTCCGCGTCCTCATCAAGACCCTCCTGAACGCAGGGATCATCACCGATCGGACCCGCGCCTTCTACGCCACCTATGTGGACATGGATGAGCTCAAGGCTGAGGGTGAGACTATGGTGGGCGACGCCATCGCTGATGAGGGGATCCAGTACCTCCAGGAGATAAATTTCAAAAAATCTCCCGCTCCGGTGCTCATCGCGGCGGAATAGGTCATTCCCCTCAGGGGGAGCGGCGCCTAAATCAGACGCCTCGTCGGCTCGGTCGGCGAGGCGTTTTAGTGCCCGGATGCGGGTTGAGGTTGTTGATGCGTTTGCACCTGCTTTCGGCCGCCTGGGGCGTTCTGGCCCTGGGCCTTCTCGCTTTTGCGACCGAGGCGGCCGCGCCTTCGCCCACGAAGCCCGTCGACCTGCAGCGTTATTACGGCCGCTGGTATGAAGTCGCTCGCGTCCCAAACCATTTTGAGAAGGGCAAGGCGTGTAGCGGTCCCACGGCGGATTATCGGCAAGACCCCGATGGCGGCGTGACGGTGGTGCAGACCTGTCACGTCGACACGCCCACCGGCCCTGAGCGCGTGTATCGCGCCGCCGCGCAAATCCTCGATCCTGGCATGAACGCCAAGTTCCGCCTGACCTTCTTCCTGATGCTATCGAAAGACTACTGGGTTCTGGATCACGCGCCTGACTACCGCTGGGCCATCGTCGGAGACCCAAGCGGGCAGTATGTGTGGTTGTTCTCGCGCGATCCGGTGGTGAGCCAGCCCCTGCGCGACGCCCTGGTCGCGCGCACCCGCGCCCTGGGATATGACGTGCGGCGACTGGAATTTCCGCTTCAAGGGTGAAGCGGCTCTCCAAAGCGTCCTAGGAAGCCTTTCCAGGACCGGTGGGAAAGGGTGCGATGGTGCCGCCCGGGGCGGGCTTTACCTCCGCCGCCGCCAAAAGCGCCGTCCCCTCATCGGTGATGACCCACCCTTGATGGGTCCGGCGCGCAAGGCCGAGCTGCGTCAAGGTCAAGGCGTCGCCGATGTTGATGAAGGCGACGGGAGCGCCGTCGCGCTTCTGAGCGAGGTTCATCAGCGCATCGCGCTGGCGCGAAGTCAGGCGCACGGTGGTCAGCCCCTTATCCTCCGGTGAGATAGGGCTCGTCCGCGAAGCGGATCTGCGCAGGATGCCCTGAGTTCTGCGATGCGTTCGCGCGCCGGGTGGCCGAGGCCATGGCCTCTTCGCGGGTCTTGAAGGTGTCGAGGATCGCGCCGGCGTGCTCCAGCGACCAACCGGGTTGAGCGTTGATGATGGTGTATATCCGGCGGGCGATTTGAGGGGCGGCCATAGTTCAGATCCTGTAGGCGAGTGGGGGCGAGAGCGCCCGGATGCGGTTCGCGAAGCGTGGGGAGACCGGGTGCGCGGTCGTCACGCTTTTCTCGCGCCAGGGAGGGGTGCGAGGCCCTTCTGTGAGGGCTGAGAGGCGTTATGCTTGGCGGGCTGGGGTTTTTTCGGCTTACCCTTAGATTCTTTCACGCAGAGTCTCTCTTTAGGGACGGGGCCTTAAGCCCAAGGCGCCGCGAGGGCTTTCGGCGCCCGCCCAAAAGGCCGCGCCTCAGCCCATCGCCGCATGAGACCTCCAGATTTTTAGGACTTCATCGTCCCGCGAAGGCCTAAGATGTCAGGAAGCCGAGCCGGGCGGACGGGCCCTGTCGATCTTGGATCAACCAGTATTCGAACTGGCCTTGGCGTCGGCTTATTGAAGGTGGACATAATCGTCTTTCTAAGCTCAATGCGGTTTTTCAACGAGAGATCGCCGAGCTGATCTCGATCTATACACCCAAATAAGGAATAAGACGCAGGAATAATTAATTTTGCCCGCGGGTGTAATTTTAACGCGCGCGCCGCGCGCCCCGTACCCCGCTAGTCGGCTAGTTCCTCCAGGAAGGCGATGAGGCCGGCGAAATACCGCTCTTGATCGTCGTAGAGCGCAAGGTGGCTGCCTTCGGGCAGATGCAGGTGGCGGCCCTGGGGAAACCGTTTCGCCATCGCCTCCATGTGCGCCGGGTCCATCGTGTCGTACCGCGCGCCGATGGTCAGGGTCGGAACCGTGATCCGCGAGAGGTCGTCGAAGCGGTCCCAGTTCAGGAGGAGGCCGCTGGCGCCCAGTTCGCTCGGGCCCTGCATATGCGTGTAAAGCGCGGAATTGATGTGGGCGAAGCTGCGGGTGACGGGTTCGGGCCACTGCGCCGCCGGCATCCTCAACACGTGCCTCTCGTAGTGCATGGGCATAAGGATTTCCATGTACCGCGGATCCGCCGTGCGGCCCGCCGCCTCCAAAGCCTGGACCTCCGCAAGGAGCGCCTGATCCATCGCCGGCATAAGAACCGACCGCGCGTAGGCGTTGTAGGCGGGAATGGAGGCCATCATGTTTGAGATAACGAGGCCTTTGAGGTTCTCCTGATGTCTTAGGGCGTACTCGATGGCGAGGATTCCACCCCAGCTCTGACCTAAGAGGCAAAAGTTCTCCCGCGTGAGGTCCAGGGCCTGACGCACCTGCTCGACCTCATCCACGAACCGATCGATGGTCCACAAGGAGAGGTCTTGAGGCTGATCGCTGTTTCCGGCTCCAAGCTGGTCGTAATAGTAGTATTCGATGCCCGCCGCCGGCAGGAAGCTGTCGAAAGCCTCAAAATATTCGTGGGTCGCGCCCGGCCCTCCGTGGAGGAGGAGGAGCTTCACCTTCGGATTATTTCCCGTACGTTTGGTCCAGACCCGCTGCGGACCCAGGGGGGTCGAGATTTCGATGAGCCGCGCGCCCCCGCTGAGCACATCTTTGCGACCCCTCGCGTCGTAATAGGACACTTGCGCGTTCGATCGCACCGGCGTTTCCAACTGCCCCATCGCACTCTACCTCCCTAGGCCTGACGCCTCCGGCCCCGTCGCCAGCGTCCAGTCTACCCTGAGGCAGTGCGCGCCGCCCAGACCGGACCTGCGCAGTTCAGGCCAGTCAGCGGTCGGCGCGTGGATTTGCACCCACGCGTCCGGATCAAAGCGGTTGTTCGCACGCGCCTGGCGAAGCCACGGAGCGGCCTAACCGCTCCGGGCGCCTTGCGCGAGGCGCCGTCGCCGTTAGTGTCCCGGGGGCAAGGGCGTTTAGACCAAAGGGATGCGTGATGCGGCACGGTGTGGCGGCGAGCCTTGGGGCGCTTGGTCTCGCCCTGGCTTTCATGAACCTCGGCCCATGGCCGCGGTCCCCGGCTCAGGCGGCCTCAGCGCGTGGGGGCGGCTGCGACGCCGACAACGGTGGGATCACCTTGCCGCCTGGTTTTTGCGCCACCGTCTTCGCCGACAATCTCGGCCATGTCCGCCATATGACGATCACGCCTGAGGGCGTGCTCTACGCCAACATCTGGAGCGGGCGATATTACGCCGGCGCGAAGGCGCCAGAAGACGGGGCCCTCGTCGCCCTGCAAGACACCAAGGGGACCGGCCATGCGGACGTCGTCAGGCATTTCGGCCGAAAAGCGAGCGAAGGCGCGGCCGGCGGCACAGGCGTAGCGGTCTACAAGGGCGCGATCTATGCAGAGGAGAAGGACAAAATCGTCCGCTACCCGTTGAAGCCCGGCGAGATCATTCCGACGACCCCGCCGCAGATCGTCTTATCCGGCATGCCCCTCACGGGCGATCATCCTATGCATCCCTTCATTATCGACAGCCGGGGTCGGCTTTTTGTCGACATGGGGTCGGCGACCAATTCATGTCAGCCCAAGAACCGCAGCGCCTACGTGCCCGGCGCCAAACCTTGCGTCGAACTCGAGACGCGCGCCGGCGTGTGGCTTTACGACGCCAATAAACTTGGCCAGACCTTCTCGCCCGCGGAACGCTACGCCACGGGCATCCGGAACGGCGAGGGTCTGGCCATTGACGCAGCGGGACGAATCCTCGTCACCCAGCACGGCCGTGATCAGCTCCAGACCAATTGGGCGAGCGTCTATCCTGACGCCAAGCACGCCGCCGAGTTGCCGTCCGAGGAGCTTATGCAGCTGAAGGCGGGCGGAGATTACGGCTGGCCCTACTGCTATTATGATGGGTTCCAGAAGAAGCTCGTCCTCGCGCCGGAGTACGGTGGAGACGGCGGCAAGACCGTGGGCGTCTGTGGTGAGAAAATCGGCCCCATCGCCGCCTTTCCGGCCCATTGGGCGCCTAACGATCTGGCGCTCTACACGGCCGGCGCCTTCCCCAAGGCCTATCGTGGCGGGGCCTTCATCGCGTTCCACGGGTCCTGGAACCGGGCGCCGCTTCCCCAAGACGGCTATTATGTGGTGTTCCAACCCCTAAAGGACGGCCGGGCGGCCGGCGAATACATCATTTTCGCCAACGGTTTCGTCGGGCCGGGCGCCGCCGATCCTCTGAAGGCGCGCTACAGGCCCATGGGCCTCGCGGCGGGCCAGGACGGCGCGCTCTACATCTGCGACGATGTGAGGGGCCGCATCTGGCGCGTGACCTATCACGGGCCCGCGTCAGCGCCCCTGGTCGCGGCCGCCGCACCCCTTGAGGCCCCCCCTGTCACGGTTCAGTTGGCCGCCGCCCTGCCAACGCCGCCCGGGTCGACAGCGGCGCAGGTTGCGGCTGGCGAACGGGTTTATCATGCACAAGCCTGTGTCGGATGCCATGGCATGGACGCCAAAGGCTCCGGCGTCGGCCCGGATTTGACATCCGGTACCTGGGCGTGGAGCGACGGCGGCCTGGCGGGGCTCAAGGCCACCATCGCCCATGGCGTCGCCAACCCCAAGAAATACCCGAACGCTATGCCCCCCATGGGCGGCGGCGTGCTCTCTGACGCGGATCTGGACGCCCTGGCGGCTTACGTCTGGGCAGTCGGCCACCAACCCAAAACCTGAACGCTGGAGCCGGCGTGCGCAACGCGGTGATGACCGTGCGCGAAACCCGCTTGAGCGGATGCCCGGACCTGTGAGCGCCGACGTTGTGACGTCAAAGTCGGCGATCCGGGCGCAGGCGGGGTGACACGCCGGCGGACCCGCATCAGCCGGGGCGAAGCCCGGCGCCTCGCCATAGGGGCTCAGGGGCTTGGCGAGGAACGGCCGGCGGAGCCGGTGAGCGGTCGCGCCGTTCAGGCGGTGGTGCGGCGCCTCGGGCTCCTGCAGATCGATTCAGTCAACGTCTTGACGCGCATGCACTACCTCCCGCTTTTCTCCCGCCTCGGCGCCTATGAGCGCGCGCTCCTGGACGCCTCGGCCTGGGGTGAAAGGCGTCAGCGCACGCTCTTTGAATACTGGGCCCACGAAGCCTCTCTCCTCCCCCTTAACGCCCATCCGCTGCTGCGCTGGCGCATGGAGCGCGCAGACCGCGGTCTTGGCGTCTGGGGGCGATTAAAGCCCTTCGCCCTGGAGCGTCGGGGGGAAGCCCTGGCGATCTTGAAGCGGATCCAGGACGACGGTCCCATGGCGGCGTCAGACCTGAGCGCTGTGCGCGGATCTGGCGGCTGGTGGGGGTGGAGCGACGCCAAGAGCGCCCTCGAGTGGCTATTCTGGACGGGCCGGTTGACCACAAGGGCCCGGCGGAACGGATTTGAGCGGGAGTACGACATCTCTGAGCGGGTCATCCCCCCTGAGATCCTCGCCAGCCCGACCCCGACCCCGGCGCAGGCCCATCGCGCCCTTCTGGCTCAGGCGTCCCGCGCCCTCGGCGTCGCGTCGATGCGCGAGCTGAGGGACTATTACAGGCTGTCCCGCGAAGATGCGGGGCCGCGCGTTCTCGAACTTGTTGAGGAAGGCGCCCTAATCCCCGTCGAAGTCGAAGGATGGCGCAGATCCGCCTATATCCATCGCGACGCGTCCATCCCGCGCGCCGCCAAGGCATGGGCGCTCCTGGCGCCCTTCGATCCTCTGATCTGGGAGCGCTCGCGCACCGAGGCCCTGTTCGGTTTTCGCTATCGTATTGAGATCTACACACCCGCCCACAGGCGCGAGCACGGCTATTACGTCCTGCCCTTCCTCATGGGCGACGCCCTCGCCGCCCGGGTGGATCTCAAGGCGGATCGGCCCGCGCGTCGTCTTCTTGTCCAGGCCGCCCACCTTGAGCCGGGCGGCGACGAGGACGCCATCGCCGGCCTCGCCGGAGAGTTGCGCCTCATGGCGCGCTGGCTTGACCTCGACGCAGTCTGCGTCAAACCCCTGGGCGACGCGGCGGAGGCCCTGAACGCGGCGCTTCATCCGTGAGGCGGGAGCGCTCTGTCCGGCGGCGTTGGCGAGTAAAGAGGGGCGACGACGTCATGGGGGCGTAGACGCCGCCGCCTGCGCAGCGTTATCGTCGCCCGATGGAATGGACACGACGAGGGATTGCGGCGGCGGGCGCTTCGGCGACCTTCCTCTCCGAGAGCGCGGCCGCGGCCGGCGGCGGGGCCTCTCCTTATGGACTGATCAGCCAGATCATGGCGGTTCCCGGCCAGCGCACAACCCTC
>Ga0116230_10001236_pt1 | contig 23925 bp, 19 predicted proteins | sample S1TSphfallax_3_FD_88678 | JGI IMG/M metagenome (GOLD analysis project Ga0116230, IMG submission 88678) | Host-associated microbial communities from peat moss isolated from Minnesota, USA - S1T2_Fd - Sphagnum fallax MG | ecosystem: Host-associated > Plants > Peat moss > Unclassified | place... | reverse complement strand
GGGCCGGAGGGCGCGGCCGTGCGCGATGCGCTGGTACGGCGGCTGCGCGACCGGGACAAGACAGTGGTGGAGCGCGCGGCGCGGACGCTGAAGAAGATCTCCGAGGCCGATGCCGCGGCGCTGTATGCCTGGCGCAAGCCGCTGCTGGCCGCGGCCGAGCGCGCCACCGATGCGCGCGTGCAGTGGAACCTCTCGATCGTCCTGGGCAGGCTGCCGCTGCGCGGCGCCGACAAATCGCTGACAGTGGCGATGATGTTCGAGCGGCTGCGCGACCCGAGCGGGCTGAACCGCACGATGGCGCTGCAGGCGCTGATGGACCTCTCCGAGAACGATGCGGCGCTGCGCGCACGGGTGTGGCCGGTGGTGGAGGAGTTTGCGGAGAGCGGAACGCCGGCGATGCAGGCGCGGGCGCGCCGGCTAAAGGCTCACTCGACGCGGCAGAGGAGGCACTTGAGGTAGCGGGTCTCGGGCAGCGTGAGTACCTCGGGGTGGTCGGGGGCGGCGGCGCGGGTTTCGAGCAGCTGCACGCGCCGGCCGGCATCGGCTGCGGCCGCGGTGACGATGGCGGTGAAGTCGGCCAGCGAAACATGGTGAGAGCAGGAGCAGGTGACGAGCGTACCTCCGGGCGCGAGCAGGCGCAGAGCGCGCAGGTTGAGCTCCTTGTAGCCGCGCGCGGCGGCGGCGGCGGCCCGCGCGGACTTGGCGAAGGCCGGCGGGTCGAGCACGATGCAATCCCAAAGGTTGGCATCGCCCTTACCCTTCGCTGCGTCGTCGAGGTGACGGAGGTAGTCGAAGGCGTCGGCTTCGATCCAATCGACCTCCGAGCGTGCGCTGAGTTCAGGGTTGAGGAGGAGATTGCGGTCGGCTGCTTCGAGCGCGGAGCGGCTGCTATCTACGCCGGTGACGCGGGCGCAGACCTGGGCGAGGTGCAGGGCGAAGCCGCCGTGGTAGGTGCAGATGTCTAACGCCCGTAGGCCGCCGGCGCGCTGTGTCCGACCGGAGCCTGCGACGGCGCGGGCTGCAGCGGCGTAATTGAGCCGCTGGTCGAGGAAGGCGCCGGTCTTCTGGCCGGCGTTGACGTCGTAGTGGAAGCGGAGGCCGTTGAGGGTGAAGGTGGTGGTCGCTGAGTCGACAGCAAATGCAGGTCTCTCCACTACGCTCGACGATAAGGCCGTCTCGCTTCGGTCGAGATGAAAATTTGTATAGAGAGGGCCGGCAGATGGCGCGGCGAGATGTTCGAGCTCGCGGATGCGTGGGTCGGGCCGCTCCCATATCGTGAGCGGTGCGATGTGTTGCGAGAGCGTTTCGACGAGGACCTTACGAACATCGTCCTGCGCCGTGCCCTGGGTGAGCAGCTGCAGAACGGCGAGGTCGTTGTAACGGTCGAGGACGATGCCGGGCAGGTTGTCGCCTTCGGAGAAGACGAGGCGGTGCGCGTCGTTCTCGGCGGTCATGGGCGCGAGCTCGTGGCGCAGAGCGAGCGCGGCCTCGATGCGGGAGTGCAGGTCGGCGAGGTACTGCTCGCGTGGTATGCCGGGCGTGCGGGAGACCAGGCGCGCGGCGATCTGCGAGGCCGTGGAGTAGAGCGCCGAACCCAGAGGCACGCGGCGCGAGTCGGTGAGGGTGACGAGGCAGCCGGGCGCGAGCTCGCCGGTGGGCGATTCGATGTCAGTGCGGTAGACCCAGAGGTGGCCGGCGCGGATGCGGTCGGCGGCGCGGCGGGTGATGCGGAGGGTTGAGGAGTCGGGCACAGGGGTTAGTGTAGTGCGACGAGGCGGGTGGTCGCGAAGGCGCCTAGGTAGAATCGACAGATGGCGCGTGAGAAGGCAAAGCCGGCGTATGTGGAGACCTCGCTGACCGGGCTGGGGCTGCTGAACACACCGATCTTCAACAAGGGCACCGCGTTTCCTGAGAGTGAGCGCGACGAGTTTAGCCTGCATGGGCTGCTGCCGCCGCAGGTGGGCACGCTGGAGCAGCAGGTGGCGCGGCGGATGAAGGCCTTCCACGCGGTGCAGGAGGAGCCGGGCAGCCGCTTTGCGCATTACACCTTTATGCGCGACCTGCAGGACGTGAATGAGACGCTGTTCTACGCGCTGATCACGCGGCACGTGGAGGAGATGCTGCCGGTGGTGTACACGCCGGCGGTGGGTGAGGGCTGCCAGCGTTTTTCGGAGATCTGGCGCAAGCCGCGTGGGGTGTTCCTCAGTTATCCCAACCGCGACCGCATCGAGACGATCCTGGGGCATCCGCGCTATGACGGCGTGCGCTGCATCGTGGTCTCGGACGGCGAGCGCATCCTCGGCCTGGGCGACCAGGGCGCGGGCGGGATGGGCATCCCCATCGGCAAGCTGGCGCTCTACACGGCGCTGGCGGGCATCCATCCGCTGAGCTGCCTGCCGGTGTTTCTGGATGTGGGCACCGACAATGCCGAGCGCATCGCCGACCCGCTGTACCTGGGCTGGAAGAATGCGCGGGTGCGCGGCGCGGAGTACGACGAGTTTGTGGACCGCTTTGTGAAGACGGTGAAGCGTCGCTGGCCGCATGTGCTGCTGCAGTGGGAGGACTTCGCCGGGGGCAATGCGTCGCGGCTGCTGGAACGCTATCGCGATGTGCTGCCGAGCTTCAACGACGACATCCAGGGCACCGCGGCCGTGGCGGTGGCGACGGTGCTGGCGGCGGTGAATGTGACCGGCGTGCCGCTGACCGAGCAGCGGTTTGCGGTGCTTGGGTTTGGCTCGGCGGGGATCGGCATTGCCGAGCTGCTGACCCAGGCGCTGGTGAAGGCCGGCCTGAGCGAAGCGGCGGCGCGGCGGCGTTTCTATGCGGTAGACAAGGACGGCCTGCTGGTGGAGTGGGCGCAGGGTGTGCGGCCGGAGCAGGGTGGGTATACGCAGCCGCAGAGCGTGGTGGAGGGATGGAAGCGGGACGCGGAGGGGCGGATCGGGCTGCTGGAGGTGGTGGAGCGGGTGCAGCCGACGGTGCTGATCGGGGTTTCGGGGCAGCCGGGAGCGTTTACGGAGGAGATTGTGCGGGCGATGGCGCGGGGCGTGGAGCGGCCGGTGATTCTGCCGCTCTCCAACCCGACCAGCCGCTGCGAGGCGACCGCGACGGACGTGGTCCATTGGAGTGAAGGCCGCGCGATCGTGGGAACGGGCAGCCCGTTTGCGCCGGTGGAGTATGGCGGGCGGACGATCGGGATTGCGCAGACGAACAACTCGTACATCTTCCCCGGAATGGCGCTGGGAATCATCAGCTCGCGGGCGAAGCGGGTGAGCGATGGAATGATCATGGCCGCGGCGGAGGCGCTGGCGCGGCTTTCCCCGACGCGGACGGAGGCCGACGGCGCGCTGTTGCCGCCGTTGGAGTCCTTGCGCAAGGTGAGCATGAGCGTGGCGGTGGCGCTGGGGCGGCAGGCCGCGCAGGAAGGGCTCGCGGCGGTGAATGGCGAGGCGTTTGTGGAGGCGCTGCGAGCGAATGTGTGGGAGCCGGTGTACCTGCCCTACAAGCGGCGGCGCGGATAAGGCGGGTTGCTGCGCGGTTTCGGGGATGATCTTCCTGCGCGGGAAAACGCATAAGATGTGGTTATGACTCCTGTGGAAGAGGTGCGCGCGCTTGAGTTGAGCCTGCTGCGGGAGTCCGTCCGCAAGGACGCGGCTCGCATGGGCCTGCTGCTCGCCAAGGAGTTCTGCGAGTTCGGCGCCTCGGGCAAGGTGTACTCCAAGGCGGAGGTGATCGCGGAGCTGCAGGCGGAGCACGAGCGGCGCATCGCGATGGAGGACTTCTTCAGCCAGATGATCGACTCCTGCACGATGCTGGTGCGCTACCGCAGCGTCCGCGAGGGCGAAGACGGCGTGACGGTGGAGGCGCTACGCAGCTCGGTCTGGGTGATGCGCGACGGACGGTGGCAGATCCTGTTTCATCAGGGCACGCGCATCGGGGCGTCGGCCGGCGGCAGCGTTCCGGTCGCCGCAGATGGTGAGAGCTGAGTGCCGCAGCCGGCATATGACGTGGCGGTGCTGGGCGCGGGCGCAGCGGGGATGATGTGCGCGGCCCAGGCAGGCAGGCGCGGGCGCCGCGTTCTGCTGCTGGACAACGGCGACAAGGCGGGGCGAAAGATCCTGATCTCCGGCGGCGGGCGCTGCAACTTCACGAATGTGGGCACGAAGGCGGAGAACTTTCTCAGCGAGAACCCGCACTTCGCCAAGTCGGCGCTGGCACGGTACACCCCGAAGGATTTCATCGCGCTGGTGGAGCGGCACGGGATTGCGTATCACGAGAAGACGCTCGGGCAGCTGTTCTGCGACGGGCCGGCGCGGCAGATTGTGGCGATGCTGCAGAAGGAGTGCGCGGAGGCGCGAGTGGAGACGCGGTGCGCTGTGGCTGTTGGCGCGGTGCGGAAGTCAGAGGATGGATTCGTTCTAGAGACGAGTGAGGGCAGCTTGGGGTGCGCGTCTCTGGTGGTGGCTACGGGTGGGCTGTCGATTCCGAAGATGGGTGCGACCGGCTTCGGCTATGAGCTGGCGCGGCGGTTCGGGCACAGCGTCGTGGAGCCGCGGCCGGGGCTGGTGCCGCTGGTGTTCGGCGTTGAGGACCGCGAGCGATGGTGCGATCTGGCCGGGTTGGCGTTTGAGGTAGTGGCGAAGGCGGAGCTGCAAACGCAAAGGGCGCAGAGGACGCCAAGGAACGCAAAGGAGGTTGGGTTTCGGGAGAAGCTGTTGGTGACGCACCGCGGGTTGAGTGGGCCGGCGGTGTTACAGGCGTCGTCGTACTGGAGACCCGGTGGCGAGGTGAGCTTCGATTGTGCGCCGGGTGTGGATGTGTTCCGGCCACTGATGGAGACGATTGCGGGGCGGGACTGGAACTCGGCCTATGGAGCGCTGCGGGCTGTGTTGCCGACACGGATGGCGGAGCGATGGGTTCGTGTGCGGGCGAATGCGTCCGCCGGCGACTGGACGAATGCGGGGATTGCGAGGCTGGAGCAGGCGATCCATGCCTGGACGGTGCATCCCGAAGGCACCGAGGGCTTCGCCAAGGCCGAGGTTACGGTGGGCGGCGTGGACACGCGCGAGCTCGACGCACGCACGATGGAGAGCCGGCGCGTGCCGGGGCTGTTCTTTATCGGCGAGGTGGTGGATATGACTGGGTGGCTGGGCGGGTACAACTTCCAGTGGGCGTGGGCGAGCGCGGTCGCGGCGGGTGCGGCGGCTTAGGCGCTACTGTGCTACTGAACGATCAGCGTGAGGCCGACGGTGCGGGTGAGGCCCGCCGCCGCGGCGCTGACGGTGAGGTTGTAGGCGCCTGGCGGGGTGACGGCGGTGGCGACGTTGGCGGTGCTCGCGGGGATGATGCGACCGGTGCCGCAGCCGTTGAAGCTGAGCGCGGCGCAGCCGGCGAAGAGCGCCAGCAACAGCGCAACGTGTATCTTGCCCCGGCGTCGGCGCAGGGTGAGGCTGAGCGGCAGGGCGAGCGCAAGCAGCGAGGGATCTTCGCCGAAGGGCGTGTTGTTGCCGAAGCCGGGGGGGCGCAGCTCGACGACGCTGACGCCGATGTGCACCGTGACCATGATGACGCTGCTGCCGCCAAGGCCAGCGACCGTGGGCTGTACAGTGCAGGTAGCGTTGGCCGGCGCGCCGGTGCAGGCCAGCGCGACGTTGCCGCTAAGGCCGGCGAGCGAGCTGAGCAGCAGCGGATAGGCGGCGTTTGAGATCGTGGAGCCGGAGAGCGTGGCGCTGGTGGCCCCGCTGGCGGCGAGCGTGAAGTCGATGCCGGTACCGGTGAGGGCGATGGACTGCGCGCCGCCGCCGGCGTTGTCGGTGAGGGTGAGCGTCGCAGTTGCGGGGCCGGCGGCGGTGGGCGCGAAGACCACCGTAAGCGCGCAGGCTGCGCCGGCGGCGAGCGTGCCGGGGCAGGTGTTTGCGGCGAGGCTGAAGCCGGGACCAAGCGCGGTGCCGGCGATCGTGAGCGGCAGGCCGCCGTTGTTGGTCAGCGTGACCACCTGCGCGGGTGAGAGCAGGCCGACGCCGGTGGCGTTGAAGGCGGCGGTGGTCGGCGTAAGCGAGACGCCGGCCGGAGCGACGCCGCTGCCCGAGAGGCCAACGGTCTGAGTGCGGAACTGGTCGGAGACGGTGAGGGTCGCGCTCTGCGGGCCGGTGGCGGCAGGGATGAAGGTGACGCTGAAGGCGCAGGTGGCGTGCGCAGCCAACGAGTTGCCGCAGCCGTTGACGACGGCGAACTGGGTGCCGTTCGTCGCGGCGGCGATGAGCGTGAGCGGGACGTCGCCGGCGTTGGTGAGCGTGACCAGCTGCGCGGCGCTGGTCGCGCCGATCGTCTGCGTCGCGAAGGTGAGAGCGGCGGGGCTGAGGGTGTCGGTCGCGGGAGACTCGCCGACGCCGGTGAGCGTGGCGGTCTGGGTGCCGGCGCTGTCGGTGACGCTGAGCGTCGCGGTGCGCGTGCCGGTTGAGGTGGGCGTGAAGACGATGGACAGCGCGCAGGCGGTAGAGGGCCCCAGCGTGCTGGTGCATGTGTTGGCGGCGATGGAGAAGTCGCCGGGGTCCGCACCCAGCAGCAGCGGGGCCTGCAGCGTGGCGGCGTTGCCGCCGGTATTGGCGAGCGAGAGCGTCTGTACGGTGGAGCTCCGGTTCACCAGCGTGGCCGCGAAGCTGAGCGTGAGCGGCGTGAAGACGATGGCCGCGGGTGCGGTGCCGGTGCCGGCGAGCGCGACCGTCGCCTGGCCGCCGGCGACGTTGGCGTAGAGGGTGAGCAGGCCGGAGCGCGCGCCGGTGGCGGTGGGCGCGAAGACCACCTGCACGCTGCAGCTCGTGCCGACGCTGAGCGTCTGGCCGGAGCAGGTATCGGTCTCGGTGAAGTCGCCGCCGATGGTGAGCGTGCTGAAGGTCACCGCGGCGTTGCCGCTGCCGGTGACGGTGAGGGTCTGGGCGGCGGACTGGGTCTGGACCTGCTGCGCGGCGAAGGTGAGCGCGCTCGCCGAAAGCATGAGCGCGGGCTGCGCGGGTGCGGCGGCGGTGAGCAGCGGGAGCTGCCACAGGCCGCGGCCGTAGCTGGCGGCGCGCAGCAGGCCGAGGCGGCCATCGCCGGTGGGCAGGTTCGCACCGGCGGCGAGCGCGGTGATGGGTGCGTTGGGTAGCGCGGTGCCGAGCACGCTCCAGCAGTTGGCGGTGCTGCAGGTCGTGATGGCCTGGGTGACGTAGACGCCGGTGTCGAGCGCGATGTAGACGGTATTGGCGTCGTTGGGGTCGACGGCGAGCGCGTTGGCGGGGGCGTCGGGCAGGTTGGCGCTGAGGTTCAGCCAGTGCGCGCCGAAGTCGGTGGAGCGGTAGAGGTGCGGCGCGCCGAAGCCCATTACGGTGGCGTAGACGGTGGCGCCGGTGGGGTCATGCGGATCGACCGCAACCGACGAGAGGTCGAAGGCGAAGGGGTTGAACTGGTGGTTGTTGGCGGTGTCGTTGGTGACGGGGTTGAGCGCGGCGTCGCTCCAGGTGGTGAGGACGGCGGCGCTGCCGGCGGCGGGGTTGACGAAGAGATGGCCGGGCAGCGTGCCGCCGCCATCGCCCGACCCGGCGAGCCCGGCGTAGAGCACCGAGGCCCCGGCGAGCGGCGCGCTGGCGGCGGAGCTTGCCGGGCCACCGGCGGCGAGCGAGCGCACCAGCGCGCTGGTCGCGGTGCAGGGCGTGGTGCTGCCGTCGAAGGCCGGGCTGAGGGCGTCGGCGGTGGACCAGGCTGCGCCAGAGGTAGCGGGGCCGCGCCACACGCGGCAGGTGCCGAGCAGGACGTCCGTGGGCAGCGTGGGGTCGAGCAGCGTCGGCGCGTCGAGCAGCGCGGCGTCGTAGCTCACCTGGGGCTCGCCGACCGTGGCGGGCGGCGCGAAGCTGGCGGCGGTGCAGCTGCCGCCGAGCGTGCAGGCGGCCAGGTTGATGCCTGTACCGATGGCGAGGAACCAGTTGCCGGCGGTGGTGGGGTCGATGTGCGGTGCGCCGCCCTCACCGGCGGAGAGCTGCGGCCACGCGGTGACGGGCAGCGCGGCGGTGGTGCCGGCCGAGCCGTCGCCGCCGAGGCCGGCGAGCAGCGTGCCGGAGGCTGCGGGGTCCTGCGCGAAACCGGTGATTTCGGCGAGCGAGCCACCGAGGCCGAGCGCGGGGTTGAGGTCGTCGAAGTGGGTGCTGTCGTTGGCCGCGCAGACGCTGCCGGTTTCGGCGACGCCGTCGAGCGAGCGCCACAGCCCGCCATCGTTGCCAAGGAAGAGCATCGGCGCGCCGCCGCTTTGGGCGACGCCTGCGAGCGCATGCTGCGCCGGCGCAACTTTAGCCGGGGCATTGCAGCCATCGAGCGCGTTGGTGGTGTCGCGGAAGCTGCACGCTGTCGCGCCCTGCGCCAGCACACAGCGGTAGAGGTCGATGGTTCCGGCGAAGAGCAGGGTGCCGTTGTTCGCCGAGGGCAGCGCGGCGAGCGCGAGGTTGTAGCTGCCCTGCGCGATGCTTCCGCTGGTCGTGCCGTTCTCCAGCGCGCCGTTGTCCAGCCGCGCGGCGAAGCTGGGCGCGGCGGTGGCGCAGCCGTTGCTGCCGGCGTTGCAGAGGTCCTGCCACAGCCCCTGGTCGCCATCGTTGGCGTCGACGGTAAGCGCGTAAAGATCGCCGGTGGCGGGCTGCGCTGTGAGGACACCCCGGAAGATGGGGCAGGTGCTTGCGCCGGCTCCGTTGAGGCCGACCGGGCAGTTCGCGGTGGTGAGCCCGACGCCGGGCTGCGCGGTGAGCCGCGTCCAGGCGATGCCGTCGGCGGAGCTGTAGTAGCCATGGCTGCGGACCGCGGCGAAGAACCGGCCGCGCAGCGCGTCCCACACCACCGAGGTGACGGCGTTGCCGACCTGCCCGGTGCCGAGCGGCTGCGGCTGTTGCACAACGGTCGCGCCGTCGTAGAGGGTGGCCATCTGCCAGGTCACACCCGCGTCGGTGGAGTAGTACAGACCTGCAATGCTGGCGCTGTTGATGGCGGCGACGTTGGCGGCTTCGGTCGAGGTGCTGAAGGCGGCGACGGCCAGCGTGGGCGTGGCCGTGGAGAAGGCGAGACCCGCTGTGGCCAAGCCGATGAAGGAGTGGTTGCCGTTGACGCCGTCGTGGGAGCCGGCGATGAGCGACCAGGTGAGGCCACCGTCGGTGGAGCGCAGCAGGCCCTGGCCGTAGTAGGAGTCGGAGGCGTCGTTGGGGTCGCCGGTGCCGGCGAGCACGATGGGGCTGGGCGCGGGCTGCACGGCGAGCGCGCCGATGGCGAGCGAGGCGATGGCGCTGCCGCCGGCGGCGAAGACGGGCAGGGTGTCGGTGAGCGGCGTGAAGCTGGCCAAGGCCAGCGAGCTGGCGGCGTTGGTGGACTTCCAGACGCCGCCGCCGGTGGTGCCGAGGTAGAGGGTGTTGCCGGAGGCGTCGTTGGGGTCGAGCGCCAGCGCGGTCACGCGGCCGCTGAGCGCGCCGAAGGTGGCCGATGTAACGGTGGCCGGGCCCAGCGGTTGCCATGCTGCAGTCAGGCCGGCGACCTGCGGCTGGAGTTGCACCAGCGCGAGATGCTGCTGGCGGGCGCGGGCCAGCGCCTGCGCGGCGGAGAGCTGCGTGGCGAGCGCGGTGCTCCGCTGGGAGAGGAAGCGCCGGGCGCGGGTTGCGGCGGAGCGCGGTGTGGGGGTCGGTGGGAGCTGCTGTGCGGGTGCTGCAAGGGCGTATAGCGCGGCCAGAGTGAGCGTCGCGCTGAACAGCAAGCCGCGTGCGGCTGTCGTCCAGCGGACATTGTGCGGCAGGGGTCGGCCCGAAAGCATACAGCGATCATCGGACGGAGGAGGCCGGGGTGTGATCTGGAAGGGCGAAAGCACGCGTCGTCGTCCCGAAGTTTTCCCAAAATGGGAAAACTGGCCAGGCCAGAGCCTACACTGTCAGCCGCTGACGGTGCCAGGCGACGGTGCGGGCCAGGCCCTCGCGCACATCGATGAGGGGTTGATAGCCGAAGGCCTCGCGCGCGGCGGAGATGTCGGCGAGGGACTGGCGCACGTCGCCGGTGCGGGCCGAGGTGTGGACGGGCGGCAGGGTGTAGCCGGTGAGCTCGGCGAGCCAGGCGAAGACCTGGGCGAGCGAGGTGCGTTGGCCGCAGGCGACGTTGAAGACGCGGCCGGCGACGGCCTCCGCAGGGGCGTCGAGCGCGAGCAGGTTGGCGTGCACGGCGTTGTCGATGTAAGTGAAGTCGCGGGACTGCTCGCCATCGCCCTGCAGCGTCGCTTCTTCACCCCGGAGCATTTGCAGTGTCCACCTGGCGATGACGCCGGAGTAGGGCGAGTCGGGCGCTTGGCGCGGGCCAAAGATGTTGAAGTAGCGCAGGCAGACGGTCTCCATGCTGTAGCAGCGGGCGTAGCTCTGCATGTAGAGCTCGCCGGCGAGCTTCTGCACCGGGTAGGGCGCGATGGGCTCGGGGCGCATGGTCTCCACGCGCGGGAAGCCGGGCTGGTTGCCGTAGGCGGAGCTGGAGGCGGCGTAGAGGATGCGCCTCACACCGGCGGCGCGGGCGGCTTCGAGCACGTTGAAGGTGCCGTCGATGTTGGCGCGGTGCGAGGGGGCGGGGTCGGCGATGCTGCGCGGCACGCTGGGCAGCGCGCCCTGGTGCAGGATGGCGTCGACGCCCTGGCAGGCCTTGTCGACGGCGGCTGCGTCGGCGAGATCGGCCTCGATGAAGTCAACCTGCGGGGGGATGTTGGCGAGCGAGCCGGTGGCGAGGTTGTCGAGGCCACGGACCCGGTTGCCGCCCGCCAACAGCGCATCAGCAAGATGCGAGCCGAGGAACCCTGCGATGCCGGTGATGAGGTAGGTGGCCAACGAGGGTGAGTGTATCGCGTTGACGTAGCGATTACTCATGAGAGCATGATTGTCTAGAGTTCAAGAAAACATATGACCACAAAGCCCAAACAAAAGCTTAGCTGGAAACGCGTTGGAATCGCTCTGCTTATTGTCTTTGTCGGCTTGTGGGTACTCAACTCAATAGCGATGCATGTATTCGTTTGGTACGAAGCAAAGCATTCTGCAGGCTATGATCCGCGAAGTGCCTTGACTCCTCAAGCGTTGGCGGATCACCGTGTCGCAGATGTGTCAGACGGCACAACCATCAATCGTTATGGGTACAGCTTTTGTGTGCCATGGGCAAACGCCAACTTCACAAAAGATTTCAATAGCGTCACCAGTATTGGATTCGCTGATGGATCGCATCTGCTTTTTTACAACCCCGCAGATTACATCGACCTATTGACGCCATTTTCGAAAGGCGGTACTTACAGGAAAGAACTTGGAGTGCTCATTGGCGATCAGGCGACTAGGACGCACTTTAACTTGCTGAGTGCAGAACTAAGTAGTTTGCCAAGCGATGCCTCTTTGTTCTATTCACGACGTTCGAATGCTCGAATCATGATGCTCTCGACCATGAAGTCGCTAAAAATTCCAAGCAATACTACTGCTATCTATTCAATCGGAACGCCGACTCTGAGGGGGTTTCAGTTCGACGATTCATCAAAATCGCCAACATTCATCAAACTGGTTCTCTTCGACGAAAACGATCAGGCAATTGAGTTGGATTTGCATGGCCCAAGAGGCAGCACTCAGCCAGCATTGTCTCAAGAGCAAATTAACGGCATCATTGCCTCGATCCATCCAGTCAACTAGTAGCTGTGTCCCAGCACTGGGTGCGGCTCGTAGGGCTCTTCGAGGCGCTTGATCTCTTCGTCGGTGAGCTTGAGCTGCAGCGCGGTCAGGGCGTCTTCGAGGTGCTCGGGCTTGCTGGCGCCGATGATCGGGGCGGAGACGGCGGGCTTTGACAGAATCCATGCCAGGGCGACCTGCGCGGGCTTGGCGTGGCGCTGCTCGGCGATCTCGAGCACGCGGTCGACGACGGTGAAGTCCGAATCGCGATAGTAGAGGCTGTGGCCAAAGTCGTCGGTGCGGGCGCGCACAGTCTCCGACTTTCCATCGCCTTTCTTGCGCGAGCCGGTGAGAAAGCCGCGCGCCAGCGGCGACCACGGGATGCAGCCAATCTTCTGGTCCAGGCAGAGTGGAATCATCTCGCGCTCTTCTTCGCGATAGACAAGGTTGTAGTGGTTCTGCATGGTTACAAAGCGGGCCAGCCCGTTCGTCGCCTGGAAGTTCAACATCTTCTGGAACTGCCAGGCGTACATGCTGGAGGCGCCGAGGTAGAGCGCCTTGCCCGCCTTCACGACATCGTGCAGCGCCTCGCAGGTCTCCTCGATGGGGGTGTTCTTGTCGAAGCGATGGATCTGGTAGAGGTCGACGTAGTCCACGCCGAGGCGCTTGAGGCTGGCGTCGATCGAGGCCAGGATGTGCTTGCGCGAGAGGCCACGATCGTTGGGGCCGCCGCCCATGGGGTTGAAGACCTTGGTGGCGATGACCAGCTCCTCGCGGCGCGGCTGGAACTCGCGCAGCAGCTTGCCGGTGATGCGCTCGCTCTCGCCGAGCGAGTAGACGTCGGCGGTGTCGAAGAAGTCGATGCCGGCCTCGACGGCGCGGCGGACGATGGGGCGGGCCTCGTCTTCTTCCAGTATCCACTCGCGCCACTGCTTGCTGCCGTAGGTCATCATGCCCAGGCAGAGGCGCGAGACGCAGACGCCGGTGGCGCCGAGCTGCGTGTGGGGCAGGGTGGAGGGTGCTGTTGGTGGGTTTGTGGCTGCGGGTGTCGGTGCGGGAGCGCTCATAGGCATTGGACGCGGCCGGGCTGGCCGAGGTTCCCAAAGGAGTTCTCGTTCGCCCGGGCAGCGGCGCGGCGCCCGTTGGCATCGCACTAGATGGAGTCGCCGTGCGGGCCCCGGGCCCCTGCTGTACACAGGCCTGCACGGCGTCCCACAATTCCCGGCAATTTTCCGAACTGGCAACTCAGACTTAGGCAGCTACTTCTGCCACAGCCCGCTCCACTCCTCCGAGAGCAGGATGCTGTTGCCGGGGTTGCGCGGGTCGTAGCGAATCTGGATGGGCTGGTCGAGGCGGAAGCCGGCGACGCGGTCGGCGAGGCGGGAGACGTCCTGGGCGCAGTTGTAGGTGACGCCGGCGAGGCGATAGCTGTAGACCAGCACCTCGGGGGTGGTGGAGACGCTGTCCTCGCCGGTGAGGGTGCGGGCGTCGACGATGACGCCATCGGTGATGCGGCCGTTCAGCGCGAGCCGCTCGCGGCGGCGGCGCTCCAGCTCATCCGGCGAAGGCCGACGCCAGTGCAGGAACAGGCCGAGCAGCACGATCAGCAGCAACAGGAGAGCGGCCGCACCGGCCATCAGGTGCGGGTCGCGGTCGTGCAGACGCTGCGCGAGGTCTTGCCCGATATCTTGGAGGAAGCCGTTCACTGTATTGGGAAAAGGATAGCGCAGGCGGACGCCTGCACCGTAAACGACGGTGAGAAAGGTAGCGCGTGTGGTTCGCGGGGTGGCCCGAGGTGTGGTTCGGAGCTTGGCGGTTCGGAGACCGGCGGTTTGAGACCGGGCGCTCGGCGATATACTGCGCTGTGCGAACTTTTGCCAGAACGAAGCGCCTTGACCCTGGCCTCCCGAACGCCCGAGGCCGGGACGTACTGGCTGGCCATCCGCTGGATTTGGGGCCGGATGAGGCGGGCGGACGGCGGCGGGTGCGCTCCACCACGGTGCTGTGTGTGCGCCGGGGCGGCGCGGTGGTGATGGCCGCCGACGGGCAGGTGACGCTGGGCGCGACCGTGATGAAGCACTCGGCGAAGAAGATCCGGCGGCTGTATAACGACAAGATTCTGGCGGGGTTCGCCGGCTCGACCGCGGACGCGTTCAGCCTGTTTACCCGCTTTGAGGCCAAGCTGGAGCAGTACGGCGGCAACCTGGGGCGCAGCGCGGTGGAGCTGGCCAAGGACTGGCGCACCGACAAGCTGCTGCGCCAGCTGCAGGCGCTGCTGATCGTCGCCGACGGCAAACAGATATTTCTGCTCTCGGGCGACGGCGACGTGATCGAGCCGGACCCCGTGGGCGATGGCCCCGAAGGGCAGACCGGAGGACAGATTGCGACGATCGGCTCGGGCGGCAGCTTTGCGCTGGCCGCGGCGACGGCGCTGCTGGAGAACACCCAGTTCTCCGCGCGCGAGATCGTGGAGAAGAGCATGAAGATCGCCGCGGAGATCTGCATTTACTCCAACACCAGCGTGACGATGGAAGAGTTGAAGACGGAGTAGGGCCGTTTCAAAAATGTGGCACCGGGTGCTATAGTTCGAGATGGGCACGACGCCTTCCAACACGTTCTCGGTTTTCAAGAACAAGCCGTTCGCCCGCTTTGCAAAAAGAGCCCGGATAGCCGATGCCGATTTATGGAAAGCAGCTCTGTCAGCGAACGAAGGCATCGTGGACGCTGACCTGGGTGGGGCGTCTTCAAGCAACGCATCGCGAGGGCAGGTGAGGGAAAGTCAGGGGGATCGCGGACTCTCTTGTTGCTTCGCAGGGATGACCGCGCGGTCTATGTGTTTGGGTTTGAGAAGAAGGACATGGCGAACATCAACGCCAAGGAGCTTCTTGTGTACAGGGAACTAGCTGACATCTATCTCCGTTGTTCAGTTGCAGAGATGAGGAGGCGGGTTGAAGAGGGTGTGATGGTTGAATTAAAAGCACCGCAGGGAGACGAAGATGCCTAAGAAATATCAGAGTGCGGCTCTTGCAGCTGCCCACGAGGGCGTGTCCGATCTATACAAAATCGGCGCTGTCGACAAGATGACGATGCGCAAGTTCGACATCCTCTGCCTGACACCGATTCAAAACATGACTCCGAAGAAGATCAAAGCCTTACGCAAGCGCGAGAAGACCAGCCAGCATGTGTTTGCGGCATATCTGAATGTCACACCTAGCCTGGTGAGCAAGTGGGAGCGGGGAGAAAAGCGGCCCCAGGGTGCCACCCTCAAGCTGCTTTCGCTTGTCGAAAAAAAGGGTTTGGAGATTGTGGCGTAGAAGTCGATCTGCCTGCCCGACAGTACGGAGCTCGCCGAGAGGGTGGGACTCAGCATGAAGATCGCCGCGGAGATCTGCATTTACTCCAACACCAGCGTGACGATGGAAGAGTTGAAGACGGAGTAGATGGCAATTTGCCTCCCCGGAACGGCTGAAGAGCCGGCGCTCGCGCTGGAGGAGATGACGCCGCGCGAGTGCCGGTATGGGGGTAAATCATGAGGGCATCGGCGATCTAGCTGATAAAATGGGATTAAGGGAGCGCGATATGCAGGAATGGGCAGCCAATGATCCGACCCGCACGATTCGCATCTTCAGCAGCCATGAGGAGCAGGAGGAGCAAGATCTTCGCTACTGGCGAGACCAGCCTCTTTCCGAGAAGATCAAGGCTGCCGCGGAGCTAGCGGAGTACTTCGCCCGGCTGCACAGGATCGATCTCGATGCTCAAGGACCAAAAAGAGTTGTTGTGCATTTTGAACGCCCACAACGTTGATTACGTTGTCGTCGGTGGACATGCCTCGATCGCTTACGGCGTCGCGCGCCTGACTAAGGATTTGGATATCCTCATCCGTCCCAGCGAACGGAATAGCGTCGCCGTCTATGAGGCACTCGTAGAGTTCGGCGCCCCGCTCTCTGGGCTTACTCCTGCGGACTTCAACTCCAGCCCCATGACAGTTGTCCAATTTGGCGTCACGCCGAACCGTATCGATATTCTGCAATCCATCCTCGGTCTCAGCTTCGATCAGGCCTGGGCCAATCATGTAGACATGCCCATCGATGAAAGTACTGTTGCCCACTATCTTTCGATGGACGATCTGATGACCAACAAAGAGCTTGTCGGGCGACCTCAGGATTTGGCCGATGTCCATCAGCTTCGCAAGATAAAGGGTCTCAAGTAGCCATGGCAATTTATCTTCCCGGAACGGCCGAAGACCAGGCGCTTGCGCTGGAGGAGATGACGCCGCGCGAGATCGTCGCGGAGCTGGACAAGTATGTGGTGGGGCAGGCGGCGGCCAAGCGGGCGGTCGCCATCGCGTTGCGCAACCGGCAGCGGCGGCAGAAGCTCGGTCCGGAGCTGGCCGACGAGATCATGCCGAAGAACATCCTGATGATCGGGTCGACCGGCGTGGGCAAGACGGAGATCGCGCGGCGGCTGGCGAAGCTGACGAACTCGCCGTTCCTGAAGGTGGAGGCCTCGAAGTTTACAGAGGTGGGCTATGTGGGGCGCGACGTGGAGTCGATTGTGCGCGACCTGGTGGAGATCGCCGTCGATATGGTGCGCGAGGAGAAGCTGGATGAGGTGGAGGGCCGCGCCGAGCTGACCGCGGAGGACCGGCTGATCGAGCTGCTGCTGCAGCAGGAGGCCGGAGCGGCAGAGCCCGCCTCCCAGGTCCGAGAATCCGGACCTTTCGACCAGCTCAAGGCAGGCTCTGGGGCACCCGGGGACCCCACCCATGACGATACGACTGTCCTGCATGGGCCACCCGCCCATGCCACCCCGGATGAGCTACCCAAAGATGTGGAGGCCGCAGACGCGGAAGGTACCGGAGAGAGCGGTGCGCCGGCTGCGTCGCCGATGGAAGACACAGACCGGGGACGGCAAAAGGAGCGGCTGCTGGTGCAGTTTCGCGAGGGCCGGCTGGACGACCGCATGGTGGAGCTGGAGACCCGCGACCGGCAGCAGCCGACGGTGGAGATCCTGAGCCATCAGCCCGAGGAGATGGACTCCAGCGGCCTGCGCGAGATGCTGGCCGGGGTGTTTGGGCAGCGCACGCGCAAGCGGCCCATGAAGGTGGCCGACGCCTTCGACTACCTGGTGCAGGAGGAGGAGTCGCGGCTGCTGGACATGGACCAGGTGACGCGGATCGCGGTGGAGCGGGTGGAGGACTCCGGCATCGTGTTCCTGGATGAGATCGACAAGATCGCCGGGCGCGAGGGCGGCCACGGGCCGGACATCAGCCGCGAGGGCGTGCAGCGCGACATCCTGCCCATCGTCGAGGGCACGACGGTGAATACGAAGTACGGCATGGTGGCCACCGACCACATCCTGTTCGTGGCCGCGGGGGCGTTCCATGTGTCCAAGCCGAGCGACCTGATCCCGGAGCTGCAGGGGCGCTTTCCGATACGCGTGGAGCTGAAGGCGCTGACGGTGGAGGACTTTCTGCGCATCCTGACCGAGCCGCGCGCGTCGCTGGTGAAGCAGGCCATCGCGCTGCTGGAGACCGAGGGGCTGAAGATCGAGTTTGCGCCCGAGGCTCTGGAGGAGATGGCGCGTTTCGCGTTCACGGTGAATGAGCAGACTGAAAACATCGGCGCGCGGCGGCTGCACACCATCATGGAGCGGGTGCTGGAGGAGATCAGCTTTGCCGCGCCGGAGATTGTGAAGGGCCACGAGGGGTTGGAGGACGTGCCGGCGCTGGTGGAGCGTGCCATATCCTTGCCCAGCGGAACGGCCTCACCCGACGGCGCGCCGGTGACAGAGCGCGTGCTGCGGGTGGACCGCGCCTATGTCGAGAAGCAGGTGGCGGGGATCGTGAAGAACCAGGACCTGAGCCGGTACATTCTGTAAAGTCGCGAGGTGCAATGTCGGTATTTGTAGATGGCGATCCGCTCAAATACACGTTCCCGACAAGGGATGGGTTGTTGGATGTGCTTGCCGATGTGCGGATTACCGGGAGTACACTGGAGCTGTCCGATCCTGCGGTGTACTCAGGGGACGGGACGAGAATCTATCCAGGTGTTCTCCAAATTTTGCAGATTGTAAGGCAGATTGAAGGCCTCGCGAAGTTGCAAGGTTTCAAGATGCTCAAAGTAACTGGGAAGCGACTCACAGGCGCTACGCCGGGGCGTAGCGTGCTTGTAGAAAGGACAATTCGATGACGCCGCTCAAGCCAGTGATGCAAAAAGTCTCAGACGGCGATGCGCAAGCGCTGTGGGAGCGATGCGGAGATATGGAGCAGTTTCTGGACGAGTTGAGACGTCGAGGTGCTTTCCAGGTCGAGAGTATTCAGGCAGTACGTACGTTTGCCAAAGTAAGCCTGGGCGATGCGAAGTCGATCGTCCACTTGAGTAAGACGTGGGCAGATATGCGGGAGAGTAGCGAGGCACTGCATGAGACTTTGTATCAGGCAGCGCTGGAAGACGGCTGGGTGGAGCAAGTTTTGGAAGAGCCGGTAAAGTCCGCCCACTAAGCCTCCCTTCCTGAGCGATACACTTCAACTCCAGAAAAGCCGCACGAGGGAGCCGGTGGCACTCGCTGAGAATCACGACCGCGCCGCAAGGAATGAGCAGCCGCAGCGGGTCCTGCGCGCGATCATTGTGCTGCTGGCCATTTTGCTCTTCGCCCTTTTTCTCTACGCGGCCATCCGCCGCATGCGCTACCCGTTTGAGGTGGAGTGGATTGAGAGCGGGATGCTGGTGTCGGTGCTGCGCATCGCGCACGGGCAGGGGCTCTACGTTGCGCCGACGCTCGACTTTGTGCCGTTTCTGTACACGCCGCTGTATCTGTACCTCGCGGCGGGGCTGGAGCGGCTGGCGGGCGGCGGCTACTTTGCGCTGCGGCTGCTCTCGACCGTCGCGGCGCTGGGCGGTTGCGCGGCCATCTATGCGCTGGTGCGCTGCGAGACCCGGCGGCGGATAGCGGCGCTTGCTGGCGCGGCGCTTTACGCCGGCTGCTATGCCATTACCGGCGGCTTCTTCGATATCGGCCGGGTGGACTCGCTGTTCGTGTGCCTTCTGCTGCTGGCGCTGTTGGCGCAGCGACGCGGGCATCCGGTGCTGGCGGCGCTGGTGTGGGTGCTGGCCTTCCAGACCAAGCAGACCGTGCTGCCGCTGGCCGTGCTGATCCTGCTGGCGGAGTGGCCGCGGCCGCGGCGCATGGCGGCGGCGCTGGCGACGCTGCTGGGCCTGGCGTGGCTGAGTGTGCTGCTGCTGGACCATGCCACCGGCGGCTGGTACGGCTTTTACGTCTTCCACCTCACCGGCGCGCTGCCCATCGTGGCGCGGCATGCGGTGCTGTTTGTGCCGGCGATGCTGCTGGAGCCGCTGGCGATTGCGTGGGTGGCCATCGCGGCGGCGCTGCTGCTGGCGCGGCCGCGCGGGCAGGCGGCGGTGTTCCCGGGGCTGGTGAGCGTCGCGCTGATCGGCGGCATGTGGTTTGTGGAGGCGCACCGCGGCGCCTCGGCCAACGCGATGATGCCGCTGTATGCCTGGGTGGGGGTGCTGTTCGGCGTGGCGACGGCGCGGCTGCTGGACCGGGCCGCGGCAGCGGAGGCCGCGCCACGGCTGGCGCTGGCGGTGCTGGGCGCTGTGGCGCTGCAGCTGCTGGCGCTGGTCTACAACCCGGGCCGGTTCGTTCCGCCGGCCTCCGCGGTGGCCGATACCAAGCGCTTTCTCCGCCAGCTACGCTCAATTCCCGGCGACGTGTATGTGCTGGACCACAGCTATGACGCGGTGCTCGCCGGCAAGCAGCCGCATGCCGAGGGCGAGGCGCTGGGCGCGGTGCTGGATACCCACACGCCGACCAGCGCGGCGCTGCGTGCGGAGCTCGACCGGGCGCTGAACGAGCACCGCTATACGGCAGTGGTGGTGGACAACCTGGAGACGACCAACGCGAGCTGGCACTTCGAGCGGCAGTATCCGCTGGAGCTCTCGACCGGGCTCGCTGGGTACCGGTACCTCACCTCGCAGCCGCAGTGGTTTGCCGTTCCCTGCACGGCCTCGCCGGCGCTGGTGCACAGCCTGCTGCGGCCGGATGTGGAGATTGCGCCGACTCGCTGCGAGCTACCGCACTGAGCCAAGCCGGGTTGGGCTGGGCTGGGCTGGGTTGGGCCAAGTTGGGCTGGGCCCAGCCAAGCTGAGCAGCTCAGCGCTTCTTCTTGCGTGCGACCTTCTTGCGCGCGACCGGCGGGGTGACCGAAAGCCGCTTGCTGGGCGCGCGCTTGGCGGGCGACTTCGGCGACTTCTTGGCCGGGGTGCGCGCGGCAGCGGCCTTCTTCGCCGGCGCAGCGGCCGCGGGCGCGGCGGCCGAGTCCGCCAGCCGCTGCAGCTTGGCCGAGTGCGTCTCCAGCAGCCGCTCGATCTGGCGCAGCAGCACGGCGGTGGCCATGGGCTTGACCAGCATCTTGTCGGCGCCCATCTCGGCGAAGTCGGCCTCGTCGACCGGGAAGGCGGTGAGCAGCGCGACGGCGGGATGGTAGGGCGCGCTGCGGGCGGCCTGGATCACCTCGCGGCCGGCGGCGTCGGACTCCATGCGCATGTCCGTGATCACCATCTGGTACTCGCGCAGTTTGATGCGGCTCTTGCCCTCACGGGCGCTGGTGGCGGTGTCTACGTCGAAGCCGCTGATCTCGAGCACGGCCTTCATGGTGAGCAGAACGGCAACTTCATCGTCGACCAGCAAAACGCGGCGCTTCGGCAAAGGGGGACACTCCTGGGTACGGTGGACGCGCCGCCGTGGGCAATGGGCCCCAGCGCGCGACGCACAGGGGATATGTTCGCAGCTAGAGGAGCGCGGAGGCAAGCGGCGTCACCCGCCTGCTTTTGACAGCCCTAGGGGGCGTTGCTAGGCTAAGGTTTCTACGAGTGTGCGGCGAAAGGCTGTGAGGGGCAATGCGGGTCATTATTCTGGGTTCGGGCGCGATGGGGCTCGCGGCCGCGTACCAGGCCCTCCGCGATGGCCATCAAGTCACCGTGCTGGAGGCCGACTCGCAGCCCGGCGGCATGGCCGCGCACTTCGACTTCAGCGGCCTCTCCATCGAGCGCTACTACCACTTCATCTGCAAGACCGACTTCCCTACCTTCGAGCTGCTGCGCGAGCTCGGCATCGAGGACAAGCTGCGTTGGCGGGCGACCTCCATGGGCTTCTTCACCGCGGGCCGGCTGCACGCGTGGGGCAACCCGCTCGCGCTGCTGAAGCTGCCGGGGATGGGCCTGCTGGACAAGTTTCGCTATGGACTGTTCGCGTTCGTCTCGGCGCGACGGAACAGCTGGCCCTCGCTGGAGCACCGCACGGCGAAGGAGTGGATCACCACCTGGTGCGGGCAGCGCGTGTATGACCTGCACTGGAAGCCGCTGTTTCAGCACAAGTTTTACGAGTTCCAGGACAACATCTCGGCCAGCTGGATCTGGACGCGCATCCGGCGCATCGGGCGCTCGCGCAAGAGCCTGATGCAGGAGGAGCTGGGCTACCTCGAAGGCGGTACCGAGACGCTGGTGCACGCGCTCGCCGCCGAGATCGAGCGGCGCGGCGGGACGATCCAGCTGGGCACTCCGGCGCAGCGTGTGCTCACCGAGGGCGGCCGCGTGACCGGCGTGCAGACGGCCAGCGGAGCCATGGCGGCGGACGCGGTGATCTCGACCGTGCCGACGCCGTTTGTCTCGCGGCTTGTCCCCGACCTGCCCGACGCCGTGAAGCAGCAGTACGACGCGATCCCGAACATCGGCATCTGCTGCCTCATCTTCAAGCTGAAGCGCTCGCTAAGCCCGCACTTCTGGGTGAACCTCTCCGACCCCGCGATCGAGATTCCCGGCATCATCGAGTTCAGCAACCTGCGGCCGGTGGGCGAGACCGTGGTGTACGTGCCGTACTACATGCCGGTGACGCAGGAGAAGTTCAGCTGGCCCGACGAGCGGCTGCTGGACGAGGCCTTCGCGGCGATGCAGGCGGTGCAGCCCACGCTTGCCCAGGACGATGTGATGGATGCGTGCGTGGCGCGGCTGCGCTATGCGCAACCCATCTGCGCGCCAGGCTTTCTCTCCATGCTGCCGCCGGTGCAGACCGCCATCGCCGGCCTGCAGGTGGCAGACACCTGCTTCTACTACCCCGAGGACCGCGGCATCGCCGAGAGCGTCCGGCTGGGGCGGCAGATGGCGCGCGACCTTGCTAGACTGTAAGGGTGCTTTCCCGCAGTCTGCAACGGCTCAATCTGGTGACGGTGCTGGTGGTGGCGGCAGTGTTGCGGGTGGCGTCCATCCTGGTGCTGCGGACGTACCTGCACCCAAACACCTGGGAGTTCGGTGTGCTTGCGCAGGGCATCAACCAGGGCCTGGGGTTCTCGTTTCCCGCCCACAACATCTACCACCCGGTCGCGCGCGTCCCTTCCGCGCTGATGCCGCCGGCCTACCCCTATGTGCTGGCGTACCTGTGGCGGCTGTTCGGCGACCGGCCCGCAACCTACCTGGGCCTCGAGTTTCTGAACGCCGCGCTGGGCGTGCTGCTGGTCTACATGGTCTACCGCATCGCGCAGGGACTGCTCAGCGAGAGCGCCGCGAAGCTGGCCGCGCTGATCTGTGCCGTTTATCCGGCGCAGGTGTATATGTGCAATGAGTTTCACAGCATCAGCTTCTATATCGTGCTGGGCGTCGCGGTCATCTACTTTCTCAACCGATACATGGACGAGTCGCATGCCTGGACGGACATCGTCTGGGCCGGACTGTGCATGGGGCTGCTGCTGCTGTTCCGGGCAGAGGCGATGGCGATCGCGTTGCTGTATGCGGCCTGCCTGGTGGTGCGCCGCGGGATGAAGGCGCTGGCGCCGGCGTTGGCGTTTGCGGCGATCTCGCTGGCCATCCTCTCGCCCTGGGTGATCCGCAACGCGGTGGTCTTTCACGCGTTCATCCCGACGGTGTCGACTGCCGGCTTCAATCTGTGGCTTGGGCATAACCCGCATACCACCGGCAGCAACCACTTTGACTGGACCGACGCGCAGACGCCGGAGGAACGGAGCGAGCTCTCCCGGATCCCGGTCGATGTGCGTTATGAGGTGGAGGTCGACAAGATTTACAAACGCGATGCGCTGGCGTACATACGCAGCCATCCGCGGCATGAGGTCAAGCTGGCATTGAAGAAGCTGATCCTGTTCTTCAGCTTCGATCCCAGCCACGTCAAGAGCATCAGTCCGCTGTACTGGGTCCCGTCGATTCTGCTGTCGTGCGTGGCGGCGTGGGGGGCGTACCTGCAGCGCCGCCGGTTGCTTCGCGAGGACCTGTTGCTGACGGCCTCGATCGCCTATGCCGTGGTGCTGGGCATGGCGATGTTTGTGCTGCCGCGGTACAAGATCGTCATCGACCCATTCATCATGGTCCTGGCGGCGGCGGCCGCGGACGGCGCCGTGGGCAGCGCGCCCGTCCGCTCACCCGAAGGCGTAGCGTAGCGGCCGCTGTCCGCCTGTGGCAAGGAGATGTGGCTGCAATGCTCAACAAGAAGATCGTCGTCACCGGGGCGGCTGGGCTCTTGGGCCAGAACCTTATCCCCCGGCTCAAGGCCGGCCCGGACAACCAGATTGTCGCCATCGACAAGCACCCGAAGAACCTCGCCATCCTGCGGCAGCTGCATCCGGAGCTGCGCGTGGTGGAGGCGGACCTGGCCGAGGCCGGCGCATGGCAGCAGGAGCTGGAGGGCTGCACGCACCTGGTGATCGGGCACGCGCAGATCGGCGGCCTGTTCGCCGAGGAGTATGTGCGCAACAACGTCACCGCGTCCGAGCGGCTGGTGGAGGCCGCGCTGCGCTATAAGGTGCCGTATGCGGTGAGCATCTCGTCCTCGGTGGTGAACTCCATGGCCGTCGACTTCTACACCGAGACCAAGAAGGCGCAGGAGGCGCTGACGCTGGCCTCGGGTATCCCGCAGGTGGTGCTGCGGCCCACGCTGATGTTCGGCTGGTTCGACCGCAAGCACGTCGGCTGGCTGGCGCGCTTCATGCAGCGGGTGCCGGTGTTTCCCGTCCCCGGCGACGGCAGGTATCTGCGCCAGCCGCTGTATGCCGGGGACTTCAGCGCCATCATCGCCTCGGCGCTTGAGAGAGGGACCGTTGGCGCGTACAACATCACAGGCCAGGAGCGGATCGATTACATCGACCTGATCCGGCTGGTGAAGCAGGCGACCGGCGCGAAGGCGCGCATCCAGAAGATCCCGTATGGGTTGTTCAAGCTGCTGCTGCAGG